>Ga0228710_1002304_pt1 | contig 29982 bp, 19 predicted proteins | sample MedpolnodulmetaG_FD_177995 | JGI IMG/M metagenome (GOLD analysis project Ga0228710, IMG submission 177995) | Root nodule microbial communities from Medicago polymorpha collected in Santa Monica, California, United States - pink nodules | ecosystem: Host-associated > Plants > Roots > Nodule...
TATGGGTCATCAGACATTAATTCAACCCTTATTTCTTTTGCACATAATGCTTCTATCTTGAAGCTTCATTTGATTTCGGTGTTGTTACCAGGGCATATTCAGGCGTACCTTCATTATATTTTCTCTTTCAAAAGAATAGAGTCTTGCACAAAAAACTGATGTTTCAATAAGATTAGGTTTACAAAAAGATTTTGAATTTCGGGTTAAATATGTTTTTAGTCCTTATAAAATTGAGAACTTCTAAGTTTAGTCCTTACTTAATTTTAATAGGTTTTCTAGTCCCTACAAAAAAATTACTCCTAATTTTAGTCCCTGTTACAACAAAGTTTGTTTAATTATCTTTAAACTCTTAAATTTTTGAACGATTTTTTTGAGACAAGTTTAGAACACTATGAAAGGTTCATTTACTAAAATTTAGAATTTTTTAACATGAAACGAATTAAATATGAATTTTTAAAACAACAAAAGTTAAAGATAAAATTAACAAAATCTAGACGTAGAAATGAAATTTTGCAACAATTTTTTGCAGAGAAACTTTTAGTAATGTTCTTAACACGGCTGCAAAAAATTGTTCAAAAACTCATAGCTTAAGCATAAATTAAACAAATTTGAATTGAGGAGGAACTAATACTGGGTGCAGAAATATTTTTTAGGGACTAAAAGAACTATTAAAATTAAGTAAGGACTAAACTTAAAAAGTCTTAATTTTATAGGGACCAAAAACATATTTAACCCTTATTTCTCATTTGTTCTCTTTCTCTAACTTTACTTTTACATCTTCCCATTTTTCCCATCTCATTCTTGCCTTTCGGTTCCATTATTCATCAATTCTCTCACTTTTTCATTTTTTAAAAGCCAAATGAAATTTATTTAATAGCATCTATTCACAGAAGATGTGCAGAGAATATGAAAAACGTATCAGTGATAATTGAAAGATACTTGATAAGTGAAGAAATTTAAATCTAAGTTACAAAGAGATGTTGGTGGATTTTACTGATAGTTCCAAGTGTTGAAAGCTAGATCTTGGAGAAACTTGGAGAAATATAATGAAGAAAGTGTTAATATTTGAAACCCTAACTATCCCGGATTTCGGAAAAATGTATTTAAACAAGGAATGCAGATCCTTTCCAGTACCGTAGAAAATGAAGATCCTCCCGTTCGTACACCAATCTTGTTCCTCCCAGAAGAAAATGATATTGCATAAGCTAATCCAATTGTTCGTGAGTTTCTTATTCAATGCTTTCTTTTTTTGTTAATATTTAATTTGAGACTGTTATGGTGTTTATGGTTGAACTTATATCATTTAACAACTATGCATGAAATGCAACAGGATGGCTGAACTCAAATGAAGGTTAGGCATTCTAGTCGGGGGTGTCCTTAAGCATGGGAGGGAGGGGCGGGTTGCCCTGGGCACCATTTATTTTGGGCATCAAGATTATTATATTTATTTAGTAGTTGGTAGTACATACATATATTTCTTTTTAATTTCCTTTGATTTTTTCTATTGAAAATATTATTTAGAGAATCTTATTTATAAATGAATTCTTTACAACAAAAAATATAAAAAAAAAGATATTTGAATAACTAAACTGACACAACTTTATTAATTCGTCCAAGTCACCAAAAAACTTAGGACCAACTCTGATTCTACTTCTTCAATTTTGACAAATACCTTTTGCATAGATGTTCAATTGTTGTTATCAATTTAGAGGCACTCACTTTGTATTTATTTTGCTGGCTTATTATTCTTTTTTGCAAATTTTGCTAGTGAAGGTGATATTCGTAATTTTAGCAAGGTACTGTGTTACATATAATGTTGCTTCATGGTGGGGAGGGTTAATATGAGCTAATTGAACAAGTTATTTGAAGGGTGAAGGAAAAATCTACTTAGACGAGCCCAAGATTGTAATGAATTGTAACCAAAATATGGATGGATTCGTGACAAACCAAAAAATAATTATTTATAAGTTATAAAACAAACTATATTTTGTAAAAAAATTATCTCAGGGTTTTGGACGGATTTCAACGCATATTTTGGAAAAACTTTTAAAAGTTTATTTTACGGATAATTTGTCTAAACTTTGTCTCAATGTTTGAAACAAATTTCAGACTGATCTTTCAAAAGATTTAAGAAATTTAATTTTAGACACTATGTCTGAAATTTATGAAAAATAGGGACGAATTTGTAGCAAAGTGTTTCTAGGGAGACAAATTTGTTTGAAATCTTAACGTGGATTCAAAATGTAAACGAAATGCATTCCGTCCGAAAATGATTTTCTAGTGATTATAATTTAATTTCCTAGTTCTTTCAAAAAAAAAAAAAAATTTAATTTCCTAGTGATAAGAAAATAATTTAATTGTAAATTTAGACTAGTAACCCCAAACATAGATATATTAATTGAAATTTAATTATATTTGAGGAGTTCAACAACTTTTGAAAGTATAGGTGTTGTTTATCATCGCGGCCAGTAGTTTCCTTTTATTTTTGTTTTTCCTTTGCATTTTTCTCATGTAACCAAAACAATAGTACTGAGTAATGCTATATAAATTTGATGGAATTTATGTGGATTTTAACCAATCAAAAAGAGTATATTGAAAAATATGTATTAAAATGTGTGTTGCGAATGTTTCTTCAAAACAGTAATATATTGCCTATTGAAATTGAAAAGAGCTGGAACATGGCATCCCATGCAACGATCGTTGCATTTGCTATGCAAAATGTGTAATAATAACATATAAGAATTAGAGTAGGACATACTTGACATCTGTAAGAACAGCAACGACAACATTGCCGTTTGCAGCATATGCATAAATAATTTTTTTTACGAATATTATATATAATTGCATTCTTCTTATTGGTAGACAGTTACTAAGACATAGTTAGTATATTGACATTCTTCTTCATATATATATATATATATATATATTGACATTCATTATCAATAAAATAAACATGCATGTATAGTCTATAGATTCCTATGATGAACAGAATCAACTAAGCCGATTTAACTTGTCAAGAAAAGAAAACGTAACCGATTTAACCATATATGGTATGATATGATACTCCTTCTGATACCTAAGATAAGCAGAAAAACAAAACAAAAATCTAAATCAATGAATTTTAATTTTTAAATCATTTTTCTAATATACTTGCAAAAGAATTTCTGAGACGTTAAATACACAAAATATTTGGTTGGTCACAACTATTTAGACACTCTTCCTTAAAAAATAATATTATTTAAACACAAAATATTTTCGAAAAGATAGAAAGAGAAAATAATTAAATTATGCGTTTGTGCACCTAAGTGATGTGTCCAAATGTTTATGACCATGTAAGAATTTCACTAATATTAAACATACAAAATTTTAAATAAGGGTAAAAATGTCTTTAAAAATATATCTTATAAATTACAATTATTTTTATTATATTTATTATAAATGAGACTAAAACAATATCCATACAAATTATAATTGGTACCATATATAGGAAGTAATAATTAATTAAGCTATGAAATACATCAACTTTGAAGATTAGACTTGCCTTTGTATCAGACAGTAATGTGTCTGATATTTACGACAACTTTTCAAATTTTTTCTTTACTTGTGCTACTTTAAAACTCCTAGGGCACATATCAAACACATGCATACAAGGCGTTATTGATTTGTCCAAGCAATAATATCTAACGAGGGGGATAACCAATTACAGTTTTTTTTTTGAAAGCAACGCATTATAGTTGAGAACATAATTTTTAGCTTTTTGATCGTAGATAAATGAAGGTGAAAAACTTCCATATCTCAGTTTAAGAATATTTTTCTTTACAAAATAAATTGCTCAACTTAATACAAATATATGTTTTATTTTTATTTTTTTAATAATATTCTTATTTTATTTAAGGAGAATGCTAAATAGTATTTTAGGACATTAATTAAACAACCAAAATAATTAAATTTTTATTAAAAAGTGATGCAATATTATTTGATGAAAATTAATAGTTTATATTTCCAAGACAACAATTTTTATTGAAAAGTTATATATTTAATTAAAGGGTTTTGCTAGAAGATACTCATGAAAATGTCTTTTATTGAAAAGTTATATATTTAATTAAAGGGTTTTGCTAGAAGATACTCATGAAAATGTCTTTTAGCAATCCACACCTCAAGGTGTGATTATCAACTTTTTAGTTATAACTTGCTAAAAGACACCTTCATAAAAATTAGTCGGTGTCTTTTAGCAAATGCCTATAGGATAACTTGCTAAAATACACTTTCATAAAGAGTGTCTTCTAACAAAACCCTTAATTAAAAATGCGCAAGATACAATACCAACATACTACTTTAAACTTTTTAACTTGTGCAAATTTGCACATGATAAAAAAAACCCTTTTAACAGCGTTGATGTCTCTGTGTCATGTTAGATGTCAGTGTTTTGCCATATATCCGCATCGCGCGTCGGAGTTTGAGAATGATTATTTATGAGCCATGTTGTGATTGGTGTACCACCAAGAATAAAAATGAACATTTTATGATCCCGTTAAAAAGAATGATTAGTTATACCCGCCTATAAATTTTATTCAATTCAATAATATAAAATATCATGAGCGATATAGTCTATGAAAATGTCACAATGAATAATAACAACCAATACAATACAGCTAGTCGTGAGAATCAAAACATTGTCCTCCAAATATAAATGAACCCTCACTAATCACCAAATTAACTCATCTCTCTATTACTAATTAATAATCACTAATTAAGCAAAAAATGTCTGGCGTTCCATTTCCCTCCAACCTTTTACCATCTGATTCGAGTCCCGAATGGCTAAGCAAAGCCGACAACGCATGGCAACTAATGGCCGCAACATTAGTCGGCATGCAAAGTGTTCCGGGACTAATAATTTTATACGGTGGCGCGGTTAAAAAGAAATGGGCAGTGAATTCAGCATTCATGTCACTCTATGCATTTGCATGTGTGTTTTTCTGTTGGGTTTTTTGGGCTTATAGAATGTCATTTGGTGATAAACTTTTTCCATTTTGGGGTAAACCAGCACTTGCACTTGATGAACAGTATCTTTTCAAGCCAGCTTTCTTAGGAGCATTTCCAAATGCTACTATGATTTATTTTCAATGTGTTTTTGCTGCTATTACTTTGATTTTGATAGCTGGTGCTGTGTTGGGGAGAATGAACTTCTATGCTTGGATGATGTTTGTGCCTTTATGGCTCACTTTTTCATATACTTTTACTGCTTTTAGTATTTGGAGTACTAATGGATTTCTTGCCAAAATGGGGATTATTGATTACTCTGGTGGTTATGTGATTCATTTGTCTTCTGGGGTTGCTGGATTTACTGCTGCTTATTGGGTAAGCAACAAGTTTTTATATCAAATGTGTTATATGAAATTGAAAACTAGAATTTGAAAACTTTGGCGACAAGCTGACAACCGTCTAAATGGTTAACGCAATTAAAATACGTTAATTATGTTTGATTGATGACTAATGGTTATATATTAGATGTTATAGGTTATTGACCATCGAGTCAACTTTCTTAATCACATGTGATTAACTACAATATTCAGGTGTTCAAATCTACATGTAGTTGAACATCTGAAAAGTATGGTTAATCACATTCAAATTCGTGGTAAAATAAATTATATCAATAATAAACGAGCTTCAACACTTGTTATATTTATTAACTATCTCATGAACGTAATCAACCGATTTTAAATTGTATTAACTATTTAATAAGTTTTTTCAAAAGTTTTTTCTAAATTACCTATACACATAGTTATATGCTTGTTATTGTCACCTATCATACAGATGCTCCTTATTGTTATGATTTTGTAACTTGGCCTTTTTTATTAATTAGATACATTTTTAGCTTAGGATGACCGCAATTTCAAGTGTAGAGTTGTTGGTTGAAATTTTTTACTTTTTTCCAAAATGCTAATCACATATCAAAGTTCATTGAACTCAAATTATTCACGTAGATTCAAAATAACTTATCTAGGTGAGATCGTACCGACACTAATGCATTAGTTAGATCCCATCGCAACAATGTAGTTAATTTCTATAGGTGAGAATAATATAAGGATAAGTGACATCTTGAGTCTCGGAAGATCCAGTCCAGTGGTATGGATTGAGACGTAGACAAATTTTTAAGAAAGTTCAGGGTCCGATCCCTATTGACCATTAACGAATTTTCCCTCACCTTATAACTATTTAACCACTAACATTTCTCTATCAATAAAAAAAGTGACATCTTTAAAAGTCCTCGTATTACACTTCTTCCTTTGTTTACTGGTTTAAAATTGAGGCACGAATATAATGAATACATGCTATGATTTGGCAGGTTGGACCACGTCTAAACAAAGACAGGGAAAGGTTCCCACCAAACAATCTCCTTCTTATGTTAGCAGGAGCAGGGCTCTTATGGATGGGATGGACAGGATTCAATGGAGGAGATCCTTACTCAGTTGGCTTGGATGCTTCATTGGCTGTCTTGAACACACATGCTTGCACTGCTACTAGCTTGCTTACTTGGGTCTTCCTTGATGTCATTTTCTTCAGAAAGCCTTCTGTTATTGGTGCAGTTCAAGGCATGATTACTGGTTTGGTTTGCATTACCCCTGCTGCAGGTTTGTAATATTTCACAAATTCTTCAAGTTTTTTTTCCCTTTAAATCCAATATATATGAGGATTATTTTGTACTTCTTTAATCGTAGTTAATATTTTTTCACTTATAACTAAGAGCGCTTTGAATGAGATAGTTCACATCTCTTTCACGGAAGGAGAGTTTTATTTTTCACTGTGGTCCTACCTAATTCAAGCGATTAGCTTTTGCAGTTGTGTGCGGAGGATATCCATTTTACCCAAAAAAAAAAAATTCCACTTATTTTGTCTTATATCTCAATTAAAATGACATGCATATCTAAACATAAAACATTAGCCACCAATTGCAAAATGTACAATTGTAAAAGTAAGGGTAACCAAGAAATCTCCATCTTTATATAGTTTATTTTAGATACATTACACATTTTATTAAAATGCATAAACACTACGCACATGCATAAAGCGGTCCAAACCCTTGCTTAGGTTTAGGGTTTCAAGAAGAAAAAAAAATTATTAATTTCTTACCTTTAGCGTGACTAGCACATATGTTGAGTCGACCCTGATACATACATATTTAATCTTATTCAGGAGTTGTACAAGGATGGGCAGCACTAATAATGGGGTTGTTCTCTGGCTCAATTCCATGGTTTACCATGATGGTAATCCACAAAAGATCAAAGCTACTTCAAAAAGTAGATGACACAATGGCAGTGTTACACACTCATGCAATTGCAGGAAGTCTTGGAGGAATTCTCACTGGTCTCTTTGCTGAGCCAAAAATGAACTATTTGTTCTATGGTGCTTATAATAAATATGTTGGTCTATTTTATGGATTACAAATGAACATGGCTAGTACTGGACTCAGACAAATAGGAATCCAACTCCTTGGAATTTTGTTTGTTATCTTTGTTAATGTTTTAAGTACAAGTTTGATATGTCTCTTCATTCGACTTTTCGTTCCTTTGAGAATGTCCGAAGAGGATATGGAAATCGGTGACGAGGCTGCTCATGGTGAAGAAGCTTATGCAATTTGGGGTCAAGGTGATAAACATGAGAATTCGAGTTCAAAATATGGAAGTTCTTTGTATGAAGATGTTGAAGTTGCGGCCACCACGAAGAATAAGCGTGGTAGCCAGATTGAGATGATGTGAAACTAGATATTATGTGTCGTTGTTGTTATGAATTTGGTCCTGTTTTAAGAAAAATAAAAGCTTCAAGTTTTATTGTTGATTGAATCCTACAATTCCTATGTTAATTTTTCAGAACAAATGAGTAAGATAAGTTATTGATATATGCTTTTGATGTATTGTATTTTTGTTTTACAGCCATATGGTTTTTCATTGTTTATTTTGTTTGAAACTTGTTTATGTGACATGCTATTATATTTTGACATGAACACCGGAGGACAATGGTAATGGAGCCGTATAATGAACACATAGCAAACTATTCTAAAGAATATCGTGTGTTTGTTATTATATACGTTTACTTTTGGAGTAATCCTCATTTTGGGGCTACAATTTTAGTTCAAACTATTATTCATATGATTTTATTTGATTCTTAAATGAATTTCACAAATAGGGATGCCGGGAGAATCGGGGTAGGGTATTATTTTGGTGTCGGTTTACATATCCATAGTTTGAAAAAAATGCTGAGACTCATGACCATATGGTAGCATCTTTAATATTCGTAACATACTCTTTACCCACACTTTAACTATAGTTAAAAATCTAGCTAAAAGTATGTATCCTCTTAATATATTGTCATAGATAAAATTGTTTTAATGAAGGGGTAAAATTGGAAAGAAAAATTCCAACTCGAAAGGGTGTATCTCGTTTATATATTGTTATAGAATAGATAGATAGATCGAGTTAAGTTTTTTTTTTCTTTCTATATTGAAAGTAATAGGATTTTTTTCTTCTTAACTTCTATCTAACCAAATAAAAGAAGAGAGGGAATATACTTATTTTAAAAACATTTCTTATCCATTTCTCTTATATCAAACATTACATCAAATCTATTCAACTTATCACCTTTTTCTCTTTTCTACGGTTCTTTTCACAATCAATCGGTTAGTGGGTAGTTCGCAGGTTGGGCCACTATGTTAGATGGACCGGGCATTGATCCAATTCGAAACAAAAATTGCTCATTAGGTCCCTTCAATTGCTCACATGCCACTCAAACTACTCAAATAAGCTTCCTTGGTTCCTAAACCCTAAACGGTTTGGGCCCCAAACTCCTAACCTCTCAAGTTCAGAAGTTACGCCCTAATGCACACTGATACATATAGAAACAAAATCAGAAGTTACCATTTGAGTTTCAAACCCATTTTCTTACCCTTTCCCTCCATACGCCAACAAATCTAACTCAAGCAAAATTCGTCAATTTCAAGCAAAAAATCAAACTCAAATAATAAGTAAGTGTTCAAAATATCTAAGTGTGCACATTCCTTCACATTTTATATGTTAGGGTTTTTGATGTTTTTAAACATGATTGTAGATTTGAGTGTTGTTTAGTTATTTAGGTACTTGTTGATCAATTAAAAGGCTGGTTTTAGTGTGAATGTAGTTTAAATTAAGTATTAATGTAATGTGGTAGTTTAAGAATTGAAATAATAAATTGGATTTTGTATGTTTGTTTTGTGATCTAAGTGTTTGATGAAATGCTTTAAAAAATGTTTAATTTATATTTCTGTATTGATTGTTGATGATATGACTATAGGTTGAGACTCAACAAGATGACCCAACATAGCTTTGTATGCAGAGAGTGTACCGTAGCTAATACTCCTCCTAAACAGGACCGCCATAGGTGGGTTACGGACGATGCTGATGCATTTACTTCACAGGCTGCAAAGCCTTCATAAGCCCGAAAGGCATCATAAATTGCAAAATAGTACGAGCATCATTATGAGTTTGATCAACATGTCGAGTTGCCATAGGTGCCCAACACCACCACCACGGTACCCATCACCACCATGATAAGTGTTCAAAAGTGATATATTTCATGTGTTAATTAAGGCATTTTAGTGACTTGTTTTGTAAGTTATCTAAGGTAAAGCTACAATTTGATGTAATTATGCCATTTATGTTTTATGTGCCTTATTCTACCCAATTTGTGCAGGAAAATGCAAGCAAGGACCAATAAATCACCATTATATGCAAAGGCCAACTCGCTTAAGCGAGCTTAACTAGCTTAAGCGAGAAAACTCCAGAAAGTGAAAATGTTCAGCATGCTTTCAGTAGGCCAGAAGCGAGTCACAACAAAGGCTAACTCTCTTAAGTGAGCTCAACTCGCTTAAGCAGGAAAAGTCTAGTTTTTCTAGCTCTCAACAGGCCAAAGCGAGTTGCACAGAAAAGCCAAACTCGCCCAAACGAGTCCAAAGCGAGAAAACTCTAGAAGTCCCAGTTTTTGCAAGGCCAAACTTGCTTAAGCGAGTTCATCTCGCCAAAGCGAGTTGAACATGATAAGGTGCTACGTGGCGGACATCCATTGGAGCAGCATGGGATTTTAGGCAACTTGCTTAAGTGAGTTCAACAGGCTTAAGCGAGTTTGCACAGACTCAACCACCTATAAATAGCTTTTTCTCTCACGTCTAGAAGAGCTTTTTCATTTTTTTTTATACATTTTCTGGTTTTTAGAGAGAGCTTAGGGCATTTCTAGAGAGAGAAACACAAAGCAAGGGTGTTAGAAGTAGATTCTTCCCAAGATTTGTAGAGAAATCATGAATCTTGTCATGGAATCTTCATCTTTCTTCCATCTTTTGCAAGGCTACTATGAGAATATGTAGCTAAATCTACCTTGTGGGTTTAGAGGTACTTAATCAAGCTATTATGTAATCTTTTTGATCATTAATATAAGATTCTAGCTATTTTCCATGATATTGTTATTATTCTTGTGTTTATTGTTTTATTTATGATTTGAAATGTTATTGAAAGGTACTTTTGAATCTAGGGTTTGAATAATAATCTATCAAAGATTTTATTCTAGACATGGGGTTTAAGTTTTGGTAATCACTTTGAAATCAAGAACTTAATGCTTTTAAATCAAGAACTTAATGCTTTTGAATCGTTTAATAGGTTGAGAAATCATCGATTAAACGATACAATTGAACTCATGAAGTTATTAAGACATGAATAACGATTGAAATCATGACATTATTTAGACATGAATAATGTTGTTGAGTGATTGTGGTAATATCTGTTAAATGCTAGAATCCGTTTTTTGTGATCATGAGAATGCAGTTGTAACGCTTGGTTGGCGAACTCTAAAACTACGCGTTATATGCACTATCTCGTCTCTATTTATTTTAACGTAAATTAGTTAGAATAGTTTTAAACAAACAAACTCTTAAACCAAACTTTGGATGATAAATGACATTGAATGGCTTATGGTATACACTAGTCCTTGTGGAGACGATACCAATATACTTACGTGTAAATAGAAATACGATGTGGAAAAATCTTACATCACACCACCACCACCACCACATGACCCACCGCCACCACAACCAGAGGACGTTCATTTGTAATATGGTTACGGGCCTTCTGATTGGTCGTTACTACTTGATTTTCAGTCGCAGATTAGAGCCAAGATACAAGTGGGATAAGTAAGTTCATTAATTAAACTATTATGATGATTTATATTTTGAACCAAAATGGGAAGATCCAACTAATTTGCAGATAACCTCTTTGCTATTTCTAGATTCAACTGTTAAGATGATTTATATTTGTTTTTGTTTCTTTGTTTTGCATGGATGTGATAAACTAGTTAAATGCATAAACATTGGGAAGAAGATAGCAAGATGGATAAACTATCACATCATCCAACATGGTTTTGGGATGTGGTAGAAGCTTCCAGTCTTAAGTCGCTTCTTTATATCTTATGTACTAAGATTAATCCAAGCCTATGTATGTCGTTAACAAAGCGGTGGCATGAAGAGATCACCACCTTGCACTTTCCCATTGGTAAAATGACCATTATAATAGATGATGTGTCATGTCTTCTGCACTTGCCTACCCATGGTATCTTGATGAACCATCAAACATGAGTGTCGACTAAAGAGGGTGCTTCTTTTCCTAATGAGTTGTTTGGTGTGCACATTGTAGATGCTTTTGGTGGGTGCGAGAAATTGGAGGGTGCTCACATCTGATTTAGTTGGTTGCTTGAAGTCTTCAAGGATCATCGCACAAAAGCCTTGTAGTTGGCTAGTGCACCATGGATGGAGGTTGAGAGAGATGGGCACAACATTATGCACATACGATCTTACCTGTTTTACCTCATTGGATGCACTATCTTTAAAGACAAGAGCAATCAGTACGTTGATGTGGTGTTTCTATAGTACCTTCAGGACCTCACTACAAATAGTCGTGGTCTTGGGCAAGGTTTTAAATAACGGCACGGTCTCAGTCACGCTCACATTAAGATTGTCGCAATTTTAGCTATAACAGATGTTGCGATACATATTGCGGTCGTCGTGGTGTGAATTATTCACAACATTGCACGAATCATATTAAAATTAATTATACTATCATATAATGCAATCAGACAAAAAACATGTACATATTAAATAAAACCAAAAATAAATAAAGAAATACCTCCAACTTAAGGAGTTTGCATAAAAATTTGAAAAGTCGTTCCAATATATATATTTCTCACTCACCAAATTGATAACCCCAGACAGAAACACACAAGCCATCACCACTCACGAGGATCACTGATTAGCCGGCCTCATCTATAACCCATCCACCCACAATTTCACAAACAACACACATATTTTATTTAAATATCAAATATATTTAGTAATTTTCTCTATTTTTTTTTTGGGATGAACCATGACCCACCCGAGTCTTAGAGGGGCTTTACCACTATTTTGAATAGTTTGAGGGGCCTAGGGATGCAACGGTTGGGTTTGGATTGGTATTAAGTCAAAAAATGTCCGAACCGATGAAACTTTTATCGGTTTGGATTAGTTTGGTTTTCACTGTTTTTCAAAAAAGAAACCGAACCAAACTAATCGGTTTGGATTGGTTTGGTTGATCCGTTTATTTAAAAATACAATTAAAAAAAATTCATATTATCAAAAAATATTTCATAGAACTTTGTATAATTGTATTGCATATTTTGTTTTTTCATGTTCTCTATTTTTCAAACAACTTTTTATAACTAACCTAACTCAATATTTCATACATATGATCCAAGATTCATTCATCCATCATTCTTCAAAAACAACTTCATCAAACTGAAATATTTCAATCATTCATGATTCGTACATGCATCATTCATCAACAAATACAAAAATTCCAAAAAGAACATCCTAAAATTAAAACATAGTCAAAATAATAAATCCATGCAAACTGAAATTAAAACATCCTGAAATTTAAACATCATGAACAATGGGTTTGGTGTGGTTGACGGCTAGGGTTTCTTTTTTAGTAGAAATGAAAGAGTCTGGCTGATGAAATGAGATGAAGATGAGAGAAATTGAATGAATTAAAATGTATTTTATGTTTAATTTTGGGCCTAACCATAAGTTTGTGTGAGGTAAGATAATATTAGTAAAATAAGGAGTGTGATTATCATCGGATTGGTTCATCGGTTTCACGGATCTCGAAATAAAAAACCATGAACCAAACCAAACTAGATCGGTTTCGATTAGTTCAGATCAGTTTCAAACCGAACCAAACAAGGTCGGATATTTTTTCGGTTTGTTTTGATTTGGACTTTCAGTTTCGTTGGTTTTGTCCGAACCACTTACACCCCTAGGGCCTAAGAGCAATTGAAGGAGCCTAATGAACAAAATTCATTAGAAACATGCATAGATTTGGATCGGGCTGAGTCGGGTGCCTTTGACAATGGCTTTGAACCGAACCGTTTAGGTTTATTCTTTGGTTTTTCTAGTTTAAAAACCGGTCTAATAAGTAAATGAAAAAAAGTAATAAAAGAAATAAAGAAAATACAAAAAATAAAAAACCCAGGTAAACACACGCGTTCTTGAAGTTTGAATTTTCTCACCGAAATCGAAACTCTCAATTTCCATGGCTTCTTCTTCTTCTCCCCCCGAGGTTTGTTCCATCTATCAATCCTTTTTCTTTTCTCATCATTTTTATCATTCATCTTTCGTTTCTCAATGCTTAAATTTTCTTAATTTACGTTTTTTTTTTTGGATAAATCATGATTTCAATCTTATCTATTCCTCTAATTCTGGAAAATGTAGAGAATTGATGATTAATGTTTTTTTTTTCTTTCAAAAAAAAATAACGAGTAATGGTTTCTTATGAAAGATTTAACTTTTATATTTGTTTCATCATGTTAATTCAATACTTGGTTGCATATATGTAGGTTGAGGGAGTTCAATCTTCATTCATAACAAACATACTAACATTTGTCATTCAATAAAAATTATTGGGAGCTAAGGTTCAATCGGGCCGGGTCTATCTATTGTTTTTACTGTGCTAACGTGTATAAATTATGAACTATGTTTTTTCATGAAATTTTGATTAAAATTAAAGTATATATGTTTGTAAGATAGTCAGACCGAGATCATAGGTAAGATCGGGGAGGGGTCACTAGATCGTGAATTGGGATATTGTAACACGGATAGTAAGATCCTATCAAATTTATAAATTCATATGTATTGAATAATGATTCATACATATGCATATGAAGCAATATTATTTATAAAACAACTCAAAACAACTTTAAAACAGTAGCATATCACAGAGCAGTGGAGATTGGACAGAGCAAAGAAAGGGTTCAGAGTAGAATTGGGTAGAACAGAGTAGATAAAAATGAAAGCTTGTAGAACTGATGAATTGAGAATAGAAAAAACCAATAGAACAGTGGTTATAAATTAACGTGAGAGAGGGAGTTGAGTAGTGCCGTGAATCTGGGTGAATTGTTGCATTGGTAAGGCTCTACAATTTATGGGTGAATTTGGAAGTTTTCCCATTAGTATTAGACTTAGTCGGTTTATATTAAGCTTAGTCTATTGTATTAGTGACTCTAGTATTGTTAAGAGTCTTAGAAATATCTCACTGTGTACAGCTGTAGCTTTTCTTTGGCATCATCGTAAGAAAGAGCTTTAGGAAAAAACGATTACTCTAAGAAAAGTTGGAATTTACATGCAAGTGCTTGTTAGTTTTTCATAATTTTAAAATAAATGAAGTCAATGTGATAAAAATATTAATACTATATACCTTTCATACCAAGAAGTTATGTAGGAATGACACTTCAGATTGAAGGTGTGTCAGGTTTCTGACAAAACACTGCCACATGTGGTTACATTCAACATTTCCATTTTCAAATTATTATTAGTGTCGACGTGCCGGTGTTAGTGTTGTGTCCGGTAGTGTCTGTGTTCGTATTTCATAGCCGAAAAGACAATGGCACTTTACATGATAACTTTCCACCCGAACACCAATCACTTTCCCATATAACTTTCACATTGCTTCATAGAAGTTTCCTAAAACTATATGGATGAGAAGTTGAGAGACAAATTTAAGCCTTTGATTTAAAATACTATTTCACACTTATAATCAGTCCCCTAAATGAAGAGTACACTGTATTTAGATATAAATGTGAAGTAAATATCTGAAACTATAGGAATTTGTGACACTTTTCTGCAGTTGTTTATTAAACTTCGGGAAAAGAATAATGTATATGCTAGTTTTTCCTTCTATAATTCTTCTGCTTGCAATTTTTTCTCTCTCAGCCTCAGTCATTACTTCATGGCTGTTATTGCTTGCCTTTTTTTTCTTTTTCCACAGTTTGAAAATTATGTAGCTTCCTTGGTTGCTCTTGTAATCACATATAGGAGCAATATGGAACTGAGAGTACTGATAATTATGAGACGACCTGCTGGGGTTGTGGACTGCGCGTTATGCTTCCATCCGGTGCATCCATATTCAAATGTGGTTGGTGTGGAGCCATTACAAATCAAAACAAAAAGAAACGTGACCAAAAGTGCTTCGGGTGGAGAGTACTGCGTGATCGATGCTTTCTTTCTTCTGTCATCATATTTATGTTGTTTGTAATATGTAAGTCTGTCGTTTCTTCTATTCCTACTTTTATTTGTTGTCACCCTTGTTGACCAGAATTTGATTTGATTTTCCTCTGGGACTCGGTCTAATTTTCTTGTTTACCCCATTTCCATTTGAGGATGAATTTATACAAAATTCAAATTGGGAGTTGATGGAGTGGAATACTTCAGTTGTTAATATGTAATGCTTTGGTCATAGCAGTTTAGGCGAGTTCCCTTACAAATATATGTTAGGATCAGAAGGTTTTGAGTAAAAGCTATACAAACTGAAAATAAAACACAACTAACATAATTCACAAATGCAAGATCAAGTTAGAAAGGTGCATTGGCTAAACAAATGCAATCAGTCTTTCAACATTGCTACTAAATAAATCCCTTAAAAATAAAAATTGGACCAGCACTTGAAAGAAGCCATGATGATCACTTTATCCCATATACGATGCAATAGTATAAAAAGTCTAATAAAGCTTTGACATTCTGTCATCATGTTACTTTTGTCTTTTTCTTCATCTTTCCAATGTCCTATGACAACAACAACAACGACGACGACAACGACAACAACAACATAATCCCTCCCACTAGGCGAGGTTAAGCTACATGCTTCAAACACAGCCATAATGTCCTATGATAAATTATATCTAATGAGTAATGACAACTCATTTAAGTTTAAATCCCTTTAAACAGTTTGACTTATATTTTCCCTGCTACCCTTATACCTCTACCTCGCAATCTCATTATTTGGTTATCCTTCTCACTAGGGTTTCTTATTTGCTCTCTATAGTTCTGTGATAAAGTTTGCCTTTGAACCTGGGTGCTCAAAGTATTCTTTCTTTTCATCAACCCGTGAATCCTATGGCTTGCCTCTCCCTCTATTTCCTCATAATTTTATATGATGGAGTGACAGTACTTAAACAATGAGACTCGTGGTACAGTATGGTCTTCAGTTTTCACCTCTTAGCTAGAATTAGTATGCTTCCAACTTGACTTAGGTTTCATAATATCCATCTTACTTTTACTTAGACAAAGCCCTGTGGTTTCGAAGCTTATCTCCATAGCTCCAGTGCTACTTAATGCCATCCTCTTTAGGTGTTCTGCAACCCCATAAGAACCCTTTAGAAACATGAGCATGGTCATTACTTTCTGCTGTTAACCTTATAACATTATACTTTCTGTCAGTTAAATTTGGACATCATAATCATTCACTTAGATTGGTAGTGTTAGCATTTTGATATTTGTCAAGTCTCTTTTCTTGCGGCTCATAGAATTGAGGAATTTCAACTTTTGTGACTTTATTGTGTGATTCAAAACACGAGCATGGTCATTACTTTGTGGATTTTACACAAATAAAGTGTGGATTGGCTATGAAAAGATGGCATGAATCAAATGTTTATAGTTCCTGTTGTAATTGATGCTCATCAGGTCATATCTTTGTTATGAATAAAATGTTGATAATGTCAGTTTGTGATTCAGTGTTCTTGCTATCATGGTTCTTCATTAGATTTATTTTTTTGACATCCATTCCAAAAATGAAAAACTGCATCATTCTATATTTTTTTCTCATACATTTAATTTTTATTTTTTTTGCAGTTGGAGGGGTGTGGGCAGTGTACCCTATAGTCTTCTCTGTCAGTCTTTTATGGGGAATTTTTCACTCAATCATTACAACAATATTGTCCATAGCTACAGTTTCCTTTTTTAGCCTAGCAGCATTTAGGTGTGCTGGAACACCACCAAATATTTTATGGGGAAGCTACCCCACTGTAGGGCAAGGTGACCTCGAAAATTATACATTCTGTCTCTACTGCTCGAAGCCAAAGTCACCTAGAGCACATCATTGTCGTTCATGCGGAAAATGTATACTGGACATGGATCATCACTGTCCATTTGTAAGTTTCCATTATCTTACTACGGAAATATTAATCTCAGTGTTCCGTTGTTTCTTTGTAATATCATGATCAAAGTTTTTATTTGTGTGCCTTATTTTTCAATAATAAATCTATACCTTAAATCCCCTCAAAAAATGAAGTTAATCATTAGCTGCTAATGCAGAAGAACTTCAGGGTATTGTGATATAGTTATGGGGTTATGGTTGTTCTTAAGGGGCTCAAAGGTTCTATTATTATGATGTTCGAACTTTAAATGTAATGATTGGGAATGTGTATCCTTCTTTTTTGAAGCTTTGGTTATTCTTTTCTAGACCTCATGGTTTTTCCATATATTACCTGTTATAGCTTCCCGTTCTCTTGTATCATCCATACCTTCGTAAAAAAGACATGATTTTCTGTACCACGGTTTTATGTTGAACTGGCTTGATAATGACTTCACATAATAGAAAAGATTAAAGATTGTGCTGATAAGGGGATGGAGATACCTCCTGGAAGGATAATTTAATTAGTTAGAAGTATGTTTTGGATCCAGTGCTTAGTTAGATGCACTCTCATTGGTAGGGCTTTGGTGAATGATATTATGATTCTTTGCACTAATTCATCTATTTGAGTAGTTTTTTCTATATCCCATTATAGAAACAGTTTTGTAGTTAACAAGTTTATGCAGTGATTATTTTGTCATGTAATATGCTCATGGACTTGATTGTCAATATACATTCAGCTCTCATTTACTGTTTGAATAAAAAAATATTATAATGGTTGTTGTTGTTTACTTTATGTGTACGCAAATTTGAAGCCTCAAATCATTTCCTGTTGTTTTCTTGGAACCTTTTTGAAGAAGTTTTTGCGTATGCTGTTTCAGTTTTGAAATGGAATTATTTATTCCTTTTATGTACCATTAAAAACCCATTTTGGTCCCTCACAATTTTCTCGCGGCCCTATTTAGTCCTTGACATTTTTATACAGACGACAAATTAGTCCCTGACTCATTATAAAAGAGGGACTAATGTAAAAGTTAACATTGGATGATAAAATTAATTTCAAGTGATCTTTCATTTGATAAAACTATTGTGAAATTCAATCTATTTATTGCTTAGATAAACGCAAAAACTTATTATTCCTTGACTTCATAGTTGCAATCATTACCTATGAACTGTGTTAAAATGGATACTTTTGTTGGTGATACAGTAGAGTTTCTATCTTGCCCTGTCTTAGTTAGTTTGTTCATAGCTTTTGTAATTCTTTGGCAGATTGGCAACTGTGTGGGTGCAGCTAATCACTACAGCTTTGTTTGCTTCCTCATTTCAGCAGTGCTGAGCACAATCTATGTCTCTATAATGTCTGTAGATGCTAGCATGCATATTTGGCCACCATTGTCATACTCCCTCGGACGCTTAAAGGGTATGACTGGCCGGGATCTAGCATGGAGACTTATGAATGAACTTCTAATTGCCTTCTTGAGATCTACGCTGTTTCTATCGTCTAGAGGACTTCTTCTTGCCTATCTTTTTATCGCGAGTGTTTCATTGCAAATAGGATTGAGTGTTCTTTTATGGCAGCAGCTCTCTTTTATATATCAAGGGAAAACTTATCTGAGTAACTTAAGTTCACATGCAGACAATGAAGAAGAAAAGAAAGATTGCCAAAATCTTGTTAGATTTTTCGGTTTTCAACATCCTGTATCAAGATTTTTCTCAAACTTCCGTGTTACTCAGAAGAGGCACGATACATAAAATGAAACTGTTAGGTTTTGTAGTCAACGGTTTCTGACTCTCCGTGATATGTGTATCAAAGTGTTTGTGTCTTTTATATAGGTAAGCCAAAAAATTTGAGAGAAGACCACCACAGAATATATATACTTTTTTAGCATAAATTCACTTGTTTACAAGAGGCGTTTGTTAGAAGTGTTCGTCTGCATTATGTTGGATGATGAATTAGCCTCTTATGAGACTTTTAGGTTTGTTTGTTTTAGGTGAAATATAAGAGAGAGAAGATAGAGAGAAATACCATTACATGTCATTATGTGCACTATGATATATTAGAAAAGTGTAGAATTTTCAATCAAATTACTTTTCCTGTGATAACAACTGTACATGATAAACAGATACCTTGTTATTTTCTTAAATCTATTAATTAATCTTGACCAACTCTGATTTTCATTCTCTTCCTAAGTTGCTTTGACTGAAAATATTTACCGGAAAAGAGATATAAATTATAGGGTTGGACACTTACCATTTTCTCTTCATTTCATCTTCACCTAGCTTCTTCTCTTCACTTTAGAACCACATTCCATTCTCTTTTGAGTCTTCAGTTCAGACATTGTATCTTACTAGAAACCAGTAAGAAGGTTTAGGACATATTGTTATTTATTTTCAACACTTGAATTTTCAGACTTGTCTCGAGTTTTGGAGCTAATATGGAGCATGTAAAGTAGTTGTTTTGTCACATTTTTCCTTTGGATTTTGAGTTCATTTGCATATTTTATCATAGAGTACATTGTTGTTAAGTTTGGTCCTTAATCTTGTTATTTCATTGATGTTGGTTGTTATGGTTAGTTCGTCGATTTTGCATAAAACACAAATAACTTACGAAATAAATGTCATTAAGCATAACTAAGTTAGTAGCTGCAATGACAATATTAAGCATAACTTTGAACTCAAGACTCTCCACTTTTTCATATTTAAAATGTATGAGCCCCAACAACTAGGCTAGTTGACAAAAAAACTAATGAAATAACTTATCAGCGCAAAAAATGAACTTTGTATGCAATTTTTTAAGAGAATTTATTTTCCCTACCCTCTTCACTTGCCATGCGCCATCTGATTTGATGAAAATACCCCTGAACGAATTTTATAATCCGAACGCTTTTTTCATGATTTTTGGATTGTATAATCCGAATCCTCTAAAAAGTCCTAAAACAATGGAAAGTTGCCTTGATTCATCCAAATATTGTTTTGACACGATTTGGAAAATAAAATTTGATAAAGTTCTTGTCATAAAAAGAAAAGCAAAACTATTTGTCAAAAAAATAAAAGCGAAGAGTAGGATTTTTAAGACCTAGATCAAATTCAAATCAACATTTGAAAAAGGAGGAATCCAATTCCACAAAATAAAACCAGGATATAAATCCCTTTACAAATTATATGAGAACAAACCGCTTGAAGCTAGTAGAATCACTTGAATATATGAGAACAACCCGCTTGAAGCCCCAAGACAAAAATAGTTATTCCAACAATTCTTCAAACGGTAAGGAATTATATCAAGATTCTTAAAAGCATGAACGATGCTAGTAGAATCACTCTCCAACCAAAGCTATACCCCCAAGGATCTTTTCTAGTTGTACCCCTAGAAAAAAATTCAGACTTCAAACCGTTACGTAAATATAACTCAAATGGTAAAATATTATAGGGACATTTGATTTGTTGGGGCCCAAACTTAAACACATATAAATTTGTTTTTCTGGCATTAAGCATGTGTGAATTTCATAGCTAAACTCTTTTGAAAAAAAATTTAGACTTAAAATTCTTCCATATTTTAATGTACACTATACGTCATTCATATATCCATTAGTACAAACAACCATCACAATACTAAGTTATCTTAAATGGATATAAAAACATGAAAACTCAATTTTCTAAGTACATGATGAATTCTTCCACTATATTTCTTATAGAAAAGCTTATCTTCCTTTCTAAACATGAAATTATGATTCAAATTAAACTATGGAGAATGCTAACTAGTGGCCCGGAGGCATTGGTTAAGTAATCAAAACAAGTAGGTTTTCATAAAAAAAAAAAGCAGTGTACATTCTTTAAGAAGTTAGATTAAGTTTATTGTAAGAAAAAGAAGACATTAAATTAAGTATGTAACATCCCAACGCATTATGAATCGTCTCTTGGTCTATGTTGTATGCCTACATTTTGATCTAGAAATTTCAAATGTCATGCATCCGGGGAGAGTAGTAAGCACACTTGGTGGTTTTACCAACAAATGTTCTATAAACAATAGACTCTTGGTTTTTAATGGCAGTTGAGATTACATATTGCGGTAAATTTTGAAAAAAAAGAAGACCAATGTGGTTGAAATTTTTGATGCAATGCGGCAATGCCAATACTGGGACTTCACAGTTTGCAATATTACAATTACATATATTATGGACCACACATTAAAACCATATGACTCAAGAAATTCCACATTAATTTAGAAATTGAACCCAAATCTCATAGCATAATAAAAGAACAAGTCAAGATTTAAGAGTCATATCTCTTAACTATCTTTTCACCAATAACTAAAAAAACAAAAACTCGAAGCATGCAATTGATCCAATTGTACCGAACAAACATATCTAAGTAAAGATATGGTAATTAAATTAGAAGAAAAAAAGTCACAACAATTTCCAAAGTAACACAATGAAGCTTTTTCCTATCTCGGTTTTCCTTAGCATGACCTGGAGGATCCTGTTATATACATAATAAATTAGAGAAACCGCACAAGACTAGAAACTAATTTCTAACGGTACTTGTTGCTTTACAATGCAACATATATAACATAAACACTCCGACTAGATATTGCAACTTGATTCATATCCTAATAATTTATAATAGTAGTTTCAAAATCATATTATTGTAATTATTATACGAGGATATCAATTAGGATTTTAAAATCAATAATAATAATAATAATAATCTATACTATTTATAAAGAAAAAAGTCTCTTTTGGGGAGATTTTGAGCTGATTTTTTTTTTTTCAATTATATCCTTAAACAAATTTTCGTATAATAATGTTATATTGTTGATGTTATTACAAAAGATAAATTTTTTTTGTTATATTATTGTTGTCATTGAAAAAAGATAAAAATTTGTTGAATTTGCTACATTTGAAAGTCACAAATATCTATATTTTTTTTACTAAAGATATCTATACTTATAATTTTAATATATATATAAAAAATTATGAGTATAAAATATCGTTGATAATCTACACGCGTTAGCACAATAAAAAGAGCGAAAAGACGGGCACTTAAGTGCCCGTATTTCCGCTTGTAGTAATAATAATAATAATAATAATAATAATAATAATATAACAACACATTTAGTTATGTCTTTTCTAATGGAAATTTAGTTATATCCTAATAATACTCTAAGTTATAAATAAGGGTCATACCTTCGGCCGAAGATGGAAGAAACACCCTTACTAGGCCCCTTGGAGTAGCCTTTTTTCCACACGTAGGACATACATGTCGAGCCTTCATTGCAACTTTGATACATATTTTGCAAAAAATATGGCCACATCTTGTTGTCATTTCCTCCATGAAAGGACCCATACATAGTGGGCACTTTAAGTGACACACTTTTGGAGGTTCAGGTGCCTGAATCTCATACTCAGGGGTTTCCTCCTGAATTTCAAGTGTCTTTGTGGCATTTTTAACCTGCATGAAAATATTCAAGTTAAAAATATAAACTCCAACAAACATTTACAATAAAGGTAAGTTCTTTATATATTTGATTAGGTAGTTAAGACATGTATCAATATAACTGATAAAATACACATTTTAATATAGGTCACTCCCACCATCCTATTATTATTAATTGTTTTGATGTTTAAGGATTTCACACAAGAATTAATAATTACATTAATGTTTTTTATTTTGTAAAAAATCATGTAATTTCTCAAATATATCATTTATCTCTCACATTGGATTTTGTTTCACTTATTTCACGATAACTACTACTACTCAATGTATTGAATGGTCAAACATGTAATGAGAAAAAACAAAATTTCATACTTTTATTAATTTCATGAAATGATAAACAAAATGATACAAATTATTTTGCAAAAACAACATTTTAATTGAAATACCAAATGCATTCAATCTCACGCACAAGGAGAGAGAGAAATTATTACCACCTCATTTTCTTTCAAATTTATATAAATATCTTCTATTGGTTCGATCAGTGGACAGTCGTGCATGACATGAGTTAGAATGGCTTGAACTTCTGCAATAATCATGAATCAGATATTTGTTAAAGGAAAATAATATTAATGGGCATATAAAAACATAGAACATAATTTATTATATGTATGTTTGCTGTTAAGAAAAATTATTGATCATAACAATCATATACAAATTCAATAAACAAGAATTACAAAAAATTCCCATCCATATTACAACAATCTGGGACACAAGTTCTTTCACTATATGATTTTAGAAACACTATAGCAAAAAATGGTATTTGTTTCTATAATTTTGATATGTCAAATTTAAACAAGGATAGATAATAGATGAGTTAAGGATTGAATGAAACTTACTAAGCAATTATTATTATTATTATTATTATTATTATTATTATTATTATTATTAGCGGAAGGACGAACATTAACATGCTCGTCTATCCGTATATGTAATGCGCTTAATCATATATAAAAAAATATATCAATATTGACATATATTATGATCAAAGTTTTTTCCTTCCATATATCAATAATGATGATTTATCCAATTTGATAAAGTTGAAAAAGATTCTCAATGTTTTATGCAATTGTCATGGTAGTAGATGATAGATGTTCTCGATGTCATGGTTTGACTAAGAAATACATGAGAAAAATTATCTTAGTTATAATTTGTGGGATGCTTTTAGGATGATTGTTGAGATGGTAAGAAAATAAATAAATACGAGTATATGTTGGATTAACTTAATTGTGATGCGACTGTTGGAGTTTATTTGGATATTTTGTTGCTGCTTCATCTATTTTTAGTTTGGTTTGGTATGGTTCATTTTGATTCATATTGGTTCACTAATTTGATTTGGTTTAGTTTTGTTTGGTTTAGTTTGGTTGAATTTGATTTAGTTTAGCTTAGTTTAGTTTGATTTGGTTGTTTGGTGAGTCAAGATAGTGCTCAAAATTTGTATGTTTGATAGGTGAGTCAAGATGGTGCTCACATTTTGTTTGTGAAGCACCATATTATGTCGTTTCTTTTGGTTGTTTGGTGAGTCAAGATAGTGGTCACTATTTAATTTTTCATTTGTCTGGTGAATCAAGATAGGTCTCACAATTTGTTTGTGAAGCATCTTGTTACGTGTTTCTTTTGGATAGTTTGACGAATTAAGGTAATATTCATAATTTGTTTGTGAAGTGTTCTCATTGAATACATATTTGGATCTTTTGGTTGCTTCTCCTTTATTGACTCGTTTGTTTGATCTGGATTTCGTTTGATATGGTTTCATTACTTTGATTGCTGCTTCTTTGGTTGCTCATCTCCGTTGGCTTTGCTATTAGTTTATTTTCAGGGTTAATTTTGTAACAAGCAAAAACCTTTGTAAAATTTAGCTTGATGGGTAGTATTTTGAGTTTATATTATTGAGTATGTTTTTCTTTTGATATTAACTCTCGATGTTTCCCGTTATTGCATCATGAATTTGACGAGAGGTGTTAGATAATAAGTTATTGGACGCAATCCCTTAAGATTTCTAAGGTAGTGGTATAGTCCATTAAGTTTTACTATATATATTTGCTTGTAATATTTATTATGTTATTTCATTGTAATATACTAATATTATTGAAATCCTAACCGTTTTCGTTGTTATTCTCTTTGAACCCTATATTGTTAACAAGTTGGCATGATATATTATACCTCAGCGCAATACACGAGAAAAAGTTTGAAATGGTGAACAGTAGGGTTTTTTTTTTTAAATTCTTTTTTTATAAGGTTGTTTTTGGAATTGAATTTGGTTGATTTTTTTTTTTTGTTGAGTATGAATTTTACAAGGTTCTAGCTAAGTCAATATGTGAGTCACACATATTGGATTCTATGCTCACAAGATTTGTTGGATGAAAGAAAGTCAGTTTCTTTATAGGCCTTGCTTGTGGGAAATTTCTAATCATCATTATTCTATAATGGTTAGATATAGTTCTCTAAAGTGGTGGCGAGTAAAAAGATTGTCCACACCAACTACTCGCCACCACTTTAGAGAACTATATCTAACCATTATAGAATAATGATGATTAGAAATTTGCTTGTGGATTGAAGAGTAAATTGCTTGTGGATTGAAGAGTAAATTGCTTGTGGAGGATATCAATGAGGCCAATCATAAAAGTGATTCTTTGGTTTATCTCTTGTAAATCAAAGAGAATAGCTAACAACCAAAATACAACTTCTCATATTTTTGAGTTATTGAAGAATAAGAAGTTTCCAACACTTCAAATCTTGGGAAAGGTTAATAACCGAAGAAAATAGTTTATATTGAGAAAGGTGGCCTTTATCATTTATGCGCAAAAGTTACCATTTACGCGCAATTTTTTTTTATGAAGTAGTGATTACAAACAAATTAGTAGACCTAGTTGAAAATCAACGGGTAAGGAATGTCTTCTTTTAAGATGATTTTGAGTAGGCATACTGCTTGGAGAATAGAGGGTTTTTGGTAGAGGATTTGGGCTTATTAATTATGGGAGGAACGTCTCTTCATGAATTCAATAAATTTAGAGTTTCTAATACTAATTTAGTAGTCTTTCAATTTCAATTTGATGGAAACATAATTTGTTGGTCTGATAGTGTTGTCTTGAAACTTTAATGGTTGCTATTCTCAAGGTCTCTAGTTCAATTCTCCACTAATAACAATATTAGTGGACTAAGTTGGCTCCTTAAAAAAAAATTCTTTGGTTGTTTAAGTTGAGTTATGTGCTTCGAGTGAGTTTTGAAAATGTATGATATTGACGGTCAATATGGCTCTCTCATATATTCTTAGATTTAGATGTGGATTTCAATTGAGATAAGATATGGTCGTTGCAATTCAAACTTCTTGGTCCACTTTTTTATGTGAATTCTTGAAAAGATCTATTTTGCAACTAATGCGAGGTATTCAAATGTGACATATGCACACATAGTGGTGATGGTTTGATGGCGAAGCCTTCATATTTATTTTTTTATTTTTTATATCAGTCTCTTCAAAAAGTAGAGGTGGTATCTTTTGATTGAAAAAAAGTTATTGTGAAATAATGTGTTGGTTTCCAAATATGAGAGTGTGTGGATCTTTCTACAAATCTAGGTAGAATTAATGAAATCTTTCTTTTCCACGTCGATTTGATGAAAGCATATATTTAGGCTTCGAGCGGGATTGGTTTGTGGGGTGAATGAATAATAATATGAAAATGTTATTTTACTTCCTTTTACTATAAAGTGTGAATGAGATCTACACTATTCAAGAAAGTCATCCTTCGATGTTTTGATATCTTATTTCACGTTAATTGTTGGGTTGCAAAATTTGAATTTGGGTTGGATTGTTTCGAAGTAGAACTTTTTATGGTGGAAAAGTTTCTTTAAGAGTTTTAGACTGTATGCATGTACTACTCCCCAATCATTTGAGGCATACAAATGATATTTGGAGGAAAATATTGAATGCATGTTATCTATTTTATGAGTTTATTGTTTCTTATATAAAATTATTCCTCTATTGGGGTTTTAAAACCCTAAAAGTAAGCATCGAGACCTGTTTATATTTGAAACTATTTTTTCTTCTTCAGAATAGGCTCCCTTCTTGATTAACCTTGGTTTAAAGAAATAGTTTAAGGGGACATTAATGTTTTGTTGTGTGTGATGTCCTTGAAAGACTCAAAACTAAACTTCACCTATCTTCTATATGTGATTTCTCTTTCACTAACTTCTATATGTACAATGTGTGGATGGTTAGAGATTCTTATAAGTGTTCTTGGTGATGTCTTTCAATTTCTTTTTAAGGTATTCATGCCTTTTAAATTTAGGACAAGGGGTGGAATTTTGCCTTGATTTGACATTCAATCTTGACCTTTGTTTTCTATTCATTTGTGCAGGTGAGTTTTTAGATAAGGAAGTTAAAGAATTTGCCTTGATGTGCATTTATGTTATGACCATTTGGGATTGAGGAAGGCTTGTATTTTTTTGCTAAATTTACTTAGGATGTCTTAGACTTCTTGGATCTCATCAAGTATTCTAAATGACAATGAGTTTTTGCAAGAGTGAAGCGTAATTATTGTCTTTATGATGAATGTTATGGTAAATCTATTTTAAGAGTGAAGCTATCATTACTTTCTTTTGTTAAGGTTGAGAGAGATATTATTTATATTTCTTGATTTGCTTTTAACTGGTTTGGAGTTTAATGATTTCAATATATAAAGTTGAATATAATCATCAACTCAATGTGATGATACGATCAAATTCTCAAGGATTGCTCAATTCCATAAACCTAACCATTCATAATTTCTACTTAAGGTTAAAAAAAAACAAGAATATAATGATATTTAAGAGGTGTTAACTATCTGGTACAATTTGACTTCGTAACTTGGTTAAATTCCACCTAAGATAGTTGTTTAAATCCCACCTAAGAAAGTTGTTAAATAGTTATTATTGCTACAATTACTAATGATAATTGAATTTGATTTACGAATTGGAAATTTGGTTGGACTCTCTCTCACCTCTCGCTTCCTAACATCAATTGTTGCCTCTGTCCTCCTTCCTAATACCATCCACACCCTCGCTACTGTCTTCCTTCCTCCCACCATCCAAACCCTCACTTACAAGACGTACCTCCCTTTAGAGATGTAAATAAACCGCCGAGATTGGATAGATGAATTTAGATCACCTCACCAATGGTTCATATTTATTTTTCTCTTCGTCATCACCTACCCTTCTATGGCGGTGGTTGTTCTCTAAGACCCTCTCCCTTTTCGTTGGTCCAAGCCCCAACCCATTCTCCCAACCTCTTGGTGTCATCTTCCTCATGATTGTTGCCGTTCTAGAAGGTGTGAAAAGGGTTGGGTATGCAGTGATGCAATCAAATCTTTTTGGATATTGATGGTTAGTGGTGGTTCTGCGATCTCTCTTCTGATACTCGGTAATGCCTCATCCGTGTAGGAAAGTGGGGTGACTTGTATCAGTGCTACTAATTATGCGTGCTCCTATCCCAAAATTCTATGATTATTTATAAGATATGTTGAGTTATGCAGGTTTCCAGGGATAAGGCTTCGTGTTGATGTTGTTTGAATATACGTCTCAGGCCATGCAACTTCTTTAATATCCTTGTTGTTCGTATGAATGGAAATGGACTGAATGGGCTCGAAAAAGTCTGTATTGCTTGTTGTCGTCGCTGCAAGAGTTTTTGGTTTTGTCATTTTATGTGTAGACGTCTATGATTAGTGCTTGTTAGGATAAACTGGAGGTTGGAAAATCTTGTGTGGTTTAAAATGTTTGTAATGTCCATTTGGGTTGGCCTACATTTATGTGTGGAGTTACTAGGTTAGGTCTCATCCCCCCCCCAAAAAAAATGAGTTCAATATATAAAGTTGAATGTAAATCATCTAATCAATGTGATGAAATTGTCAAATTCTCAAATCGTCTTGTTTATATTAAAAACCGTAGGGAGTAAGATATTACCCATATTTGCGGCATCTCTAGCCCTCTGACGAGTTCTCCTTGCATTTGCCACCGCCTAAGATGAAGAAATATAAAATCACAAAAAATATTTCATTTGGTAAACGATTTGTAGAAGAAGTAGTAATGCTAAAATAATTATTAATTAATAATAAATTAATGAGAATTTTTATTTGATCGTTTATATAGAAATTGCGCGTGTGACAATATTAATATAAAAGAACAAGTAAGAAAAAAAATGAAAGGATGCAAACCTTAGCAAAATCCCTAGGTGAAGATTCAATGACATCATCATCATTTTCTTCTAAATCAATCAAGGGATGAAGTGGTTGAGAGGATCCCTCTCCAAATGATGTCTCCCTAGGAGGAAAAGTCTCATTTCGTCCAAGAATATTCTTCAAAAATTGAGAATTCATATTTCTGTAGTTAAATCCTAAAAATTGAAGAGCACCAAGTAGGTCAATTATGATTCAATCAATGAAATGATAAATAAAAAAAATTGAGAGTGATTGAGAAGAGAACAACAAGGTGAGAAAACATATAGTAAAGTGCGATTTGAGAGAGAAATTGAGGTGAACAAGAGAGTTCTGGACTCTAAAGAGATATAGGAAAAAACATCCAGTATATTGATTGTGAGAAATGTATAGAGAAGGAGATATAGGGAAAAAAATATTGTGGACACTAAAGTTAACAAAGAAACTAATAGATGTTTAGGGTTAATAGGTCTTTACCTCCTGTAATATAGGTCATTTCCGGTTTTCCCCCCTGTAAAATTATTTTTTTGATTTACCCCCTGTAAAATATTTTTGTTTTGATTTACCCCCTAATAGGCCAAACAAAAACCAATATTTTTTTTGGGTTAATAGGTCTTTATCCCCCTGTAATATAGGTCATTTTCGGTTTTCCCCCCTGTAAATTTTTTTTTTTATTTACCCTCCTGTAAAATATTTTTGTTTTGATTTACCTCCTTAATAGGCCAAACAAAAACGGAAAATTCTTGAAAAAATAAAATAAAATTGGTTTTTGTTTGGCCTATTATGGGGTAAATCAAAAA
>Ga0228710_1002306_pt1 | contig 29976 bp, 26 predicted proteins | sample MedpolnodulmetaG_FD_177995 | JGI IMG/M metagenome (GOLD analysis project Ga0228710, IMG submission 177995) | Root nodule microbial communities from Medicago polymorpha collected in Santa Monica, California, United States - pink nodules | ecosystem: Host-associated > Plants > Roots > Nodule...
ATGTTTGTAGGAACGATTCAATAAAGTGGATTACAATACGAAGTTGCAGATCAAGGAGCAAATGTGTGAAATAGCATTCCCATAAGCGACATCATTGACTCAATCAATTCAAAAGCTTAAGACAAAAGGCGCTCAAAATAGGATCAGGTCTACTTTGGATGATAGTTCTACTAGTCGGGAGCCATTCTTTTGGGAGCATGTCAACACACAATTTCCAGATAGTGAGGCTTCATAGACAAAACCTTCATTCCAAAAAAACTACTATGTGCCAATTCAATTACATCAATAAACTCTATACATTTTCCTAAATAATCAACAAACCATAACATTCACTATATATAGACAAACAAATGCATCATCATTCATATTGAATCAACAAACACAACATTTTCATTTTTCATCAGCAACAAAACTACACTAAAATTCCAAAAATATAATAAATTTAGAGTTCTTAGAACTTACTTGATGTGTGATAGAAGAAATGATGCAGAAACTTAAAACAAGGTATGTTTGGTCGGGGATAAAAAATTGGGTGAAAAAATGGTTTGCAACAAATTAAAGCGCAACTGACACCTCCGTTATGTCCTGTACATGCATAACAATGCTTCCGATACGTATCTCCCGAAACTACGTTACCGGTTTATAACTCCCAAACCCGCCGGTAGTTATGTATCAGAGGTTCTAAATAAGTGTAGATTAGGAATGTTGGGGGGTCTTAGAGACATGAGGGGGTTTAAAAAGAAATTTTCGGAATTAATGGGCTTACAAGACAGCAATGGCCCATTAAAACAGTTCATATTTTCTCTATTTATATTTATAGAACCCTAAACCAGCGCCTCCTTCTCTGAGTTGTCGACTGTATCTTCACCAAACCCTAATTTAGGGTTTAAGCTTCAACACTAAAATCCCCAAATTCGAATTTGTACCTGATTCAACCACGTTTTCACGCCGCAACACTCTTCTTATCTTAAGGTGAACGCTTCTCGCTTTCTTAAAGCTTCAAACTTTGACCTATTTACTATCTCTTGTGCTGATTTTGAGTTATATCAATGTTTTCGTTCCAATTTAGTTTTTTAGGTTTCTATTTTCCTAAATCGATCATTTTTCGTTACTGATTTGATAGAGGGTTATTGTGATGTGAGTGTTTTATAGTTAAGGGGTTTTGTAACGGTTAATTAATATTAGTCTCCGATGATGAACAAAATGATATAACTTTCGTTCTTCTGAGATGTTTCTATGCGGAAGATAATTATTGGAGACCTGAACTGAGGAGACTGTTTCAAATTTTTATTTTTTATCAGAAATGAGAAAAACACTGTGCTTCAGATTGTGCTGCTTTTTTTTTTTCTTTTTTTCTTTTTCCCCTTGTTTCTGTTTTCTGGGTGTTGGCAAAGTCAATGTTTTTTGGTGTTGCTGCTTGTAAGCTGGGTATTGTTTACTGTTTTAGAGTTGTTTGTGTTTTTTATAACATATGTTTTTTTTTTGTTTTTGTGACTAATATTCATATGATGTTTTATTGCTTTGTTTTTTCAGGTTTATTTATTTAAGGTGATAAAATGCTTCTACTGTTTGAAACACCGGCCGGGTTTGCTATTTTCAAAGTGCTTGATGAAGGAAAGCTTTCTAAAGTCGAGGTGATTATCTTTGAAACTTGTTTTTATGTTTTAAAAAATGAATATGATTTTTTTTTTTATTTCTAGAGAATATTTTTGAAGCATTTTTTTAAATTGTAATTGTTAAAATGCTTCTATCTAGTTACATCTGTATGATCTCTAAATTATACGTTTTTCATTTAAAATTTATTTTGTATGTATTGGTTACCACTATCTATTAATCCCACTAAGGAAGTGCAGAATCTACTATTTTTTCTTTTCATTTCAAGATAGTTTTTCCAATTCAAAATGTACAGGAGTTCACAATCCGGTGAATTGCGTTATGTACTGTCAACTGTGTTTCATTTAACCACTGTATTTATACTTAGTCTTCGGCCCAACCAATTTATATTTTACCAACTTCTTTATGCAGGATTTACAGAACGAGTTTACCACTGCAGATGCTGCTAGAAAGGTACTACTCTGCATATTTCCCACACCCTTATCCTCTCAATTTCATGTTTGCTTCTCTCAGCAATATGATAATGGTGAAAATATACTCAATACTCAATTTATTTACATGCATCTATATTTTTGTGTGTTTCTTGAGCATTTAAAGCTAACACCAAGTGATGCAAAATTAGGTGGTCAAATTGAAAGCATTTAACAAATTTGCGAATACTTCCGAAGCTCTAGAGGCAGCTACTTTGCTAATTGATGGCAAAGCTAGCAAGGGTCTGCGCAAGTTTCTACGTGTTCATTGTGAAAATGAAACCTTAGGTGTTGCTGAGTCAAAGCTTGGGAATATCATTAAGGAGAAATTGGTATGCTACCTAAGTTACTCTTAAAAAAAATTATGATAGTTTACATATATATCAAATAGCTAATTTTTTATCTGTTGAATTTCAGAAAATCGAATGTGTGCACAACAATGCTGTTATGGAGTTGATGAGAGGTGTCAGATATCAATTGAATGAACTCATAGCAGGTCTAGCTGTTCAAGACATGGCCCCTATGAGCTTGGGTTTGTCTCATAGCTTATCCAGATACAAGCTGAAGTTTAGCGCTGACAAGGTATTTTGTTGTTGTTGACTTTGAACATATAAGTAGTAGTTGTTTCTCACCGTTGTTGTACTATGTTTTCAACCTGATCAATATATTGAAGTCACTTTAATTTTTCTCACGTTTATCTCCATATTCTCCTTTGCTAGTCATCAAAGAAGTTAGGCACAAATATGGTTATTGTTTGATTTAAAATAAATACATCGTGCTGTTATTCCTTTATTCTTAAGATTGCATGATGATGTTTTTTGTTTTTTTCGTACAAACATACTGTAAGTTAACTAAAAATCAACTGTTCGGTAATTTTGACAGAACAAAACATATTGTAAGTTAACTAAAAATCAACTGTTTGGTAATTGTGAGAGAACAAACAGGAGCAAGTGGAGCTCTGGTATTGATTTGTTCTGTTCAAATTGTGTTATATTTTTCACCGAACAGTTGGTTGTGGTGGTGCAGGAGTATGAGTTTAGGAGACCATCAAAACCAGAAGGTTTTGATGCCTTATCAAAGTGAAATAATGCAGCGAGGGAGAGGAGAATAAAGGGGGAGAAGGACTGAATCTGATAATCAGATTTTATCATTTTTTAACCTGGATATATATTTAGAGTTATCTTTAGATACTGTCTAATATGACTAGCTGTGATACAAAGAAGACTATATCCCCGTAGTGTTAGGTCCAACTCTTTAATTATGTGTATCATAAAGACAGTTTTGTTCGGGACCTTTACTAACTTTCTAATGGTGGTAAGGTGTTTTAACCAGCTGCTTTCTAATGTGCCCGAGTAAATGGTAACCGAAATAGTAGCTTAAGACTTACAATTCAATGTTCTTGAGGCGTGAGCTGAATTTTTTAACATTTCTAGGCAAATATGCAAATGGAATTGTATAATTATTAATTCTCCTTAAATTTCCAATTTTGTTGTGATTTTGTTTGTATGGTGGTATTTTAGACTGATGCAACAGTTAACTTTTTTCTTCTTCAGCTAGCTGGTAAATACTTTTTGAATAACTATTTCCTGACTTTATGATGCTTTTTTATTAGGTGGATACTATGATCGTTCAGGCTATTGGTTTGCTTGATGATCTTGATAAAGAGCTGAACACATATGCCATGAGGGTTCGTGAATGGTATGGTTGGCATTTTCCAGAACTTACCAAAATCATAGTTGACAACATCCAATATGCAAGGTCTGTCAAGTTGATGGGTGATCGCATTAATGCTGCAAAGCTTGATTTCTCTGAGGTAGAGTTACGATTTTCAATGACCTGCTGCCAATTAATTTACTCATTGCATACTAGATACCCATAACAAATAGATAATAGATACAATGTTGATTTTCTCTGTTTAACCAACATAATTGAAAATTGTTGTTTCTTGAGACAAATAATATTTAGTTTCATGTTTATTCACTGATGCTTTTTATTTGAATATTTATCTTTTATCCTGAAATGAATTTCAGATTTTGTCAGAGGAGGTTGAGGCAGAAGTGAAGGAAGCTTCAGTGATATCAATGGGAACTGAAATTGGTGAGCTTGATTTGTCAAATATTAGAGAGCTCTGTGATCAGGTTTTGTCTCTATCAGAATACAGAGCTCAACTCTATGATTATCTCAAGAGTAGGATGAACACCATTGCACCCAATTTGACTGCTATGGTTGGGGAGCTTGTTGGTGCTCGCCTCATTGCCCATGGAGGAAGCTTAATAAATCTTGCAAAGCAGCCTGGTAGTACCGTGCAGATTCTTGGTGCTGAGAAAGCTCTTTTTAGAGCACTGAAGACTAAGCATGCTACTCCAAAGTATGGTCTCATTTACCATGCATCCTTGATTGGTCAGGCCGCTCCAAAGTTCAAGGGGAAAATTTCTCGGTCACTTGCTGCAAAGACTGCTTTGGCTATCAGGTGTGATGCACTGGGTGACGGGCAAGATAACACCATGGGATTGGAAAACAGAGCGAAGGTACTTGTTATACTGTTAGTTATATGTCATATGATTTCTATATCAGATTTTATTTACACAAGTTTTTGTGCAGCTTGAAGCACGTTTGAGGAACCTTGAAGGCAAAGAACTAGGCCGCTTTGCCGGTTCTGCTAAAGGGAAGCCCAAGATCGAAGCATATGATAAGGATAGAAAGAAAGGAGCCGGAGGACTGATAACTCCAGCTAAAGTATATTATTAGCTTCATTTGGTGTTATTTAATTTTCTATTGGTTTTGTTATGTGCTGATTGATCTTTTCTTTGTAGACATATAACACTGCAGCCGATTCAGTTATTGAACCAAAGTCTAATTCTGCAATGGATCAAGATACACCAGAGCCTGCTGTTACTGACAAAAAGAAAGAAAAGAAAGAAAAGAAGAAAAAGGAGAAAAAGGAAGAGGAGGTTGAAGATGTTGTTGAGGAACCAGAAGAGGAAGTTGTTAAGAAAGAAAAGAAGAAGAAAAAGAAGGAATCTACTGAAAAGGCAGAGGTGCAGAATGGAGACTATACTTCTAACGGAGGAGAAAAGAAGAAAAAGAGGAAGAAGCAGGCAGAGGAGGAAGACGCTGCTGAGATGCTGCCGAGCAAAAAGAAAGATAAAAAGAAGAAAAGAGCCGACTAGAGCGGAATATATGTATCAGCTAATCAATATGGTGACTGGTAACCATTTTTGTATACTTCTGGAGCTCAGTTGTAGTTGTTTCGATGTTTTATTTGCTTTTCATGTTAATGCAATTTGTAGGTCTATGAATCCTTATTTATTTAATGGGATAAGTTTTGTTTTTTCTGACTTTAGTGGATAATTTGTGGTTTAATTATATATAATTAATTATGTTTGTGAATGGAAATAGGTTTTGCTATATGCTTTGTTCTATTCCCCATCTCAGATCCACTTTCCCGCAAAAAATGACTGGATAATATTGAGTTTTTATCCTTTGTGCCACATGTATTATTCACAAACGTGGGCACCATAAACATTGGGTTTCCTTTTCCCCTTGAAAGGGGGAGATTCATTCAGTGAAATGACACGGTTCAAAGTGGTATTGTTCTGTATGCACAACTTGTTTTCTTGAGTGAGAGACTAATCACTCAAGGCATTGAAACTAACCTACAACTATTCCCCTATACTCACATATCTGAGATCGAATCTATAACCACTTATGAAACTCAATTTACTGAGATTGAAAATTTACTTCAACAACTATCTAACTATTTTTTTAATTTCGGTATTGATTAATCAAATGGGTTCAATCCCATCGTCCACTTAATTAAGAGGACGGTTTACTCATTACGAATTCATATTCTGTATGCAAGAGGATGCGACCAATCCCCGTATTGCCAATTTGCCATTCACATGATGAGTATAAGGACCTAAATTAGAGACTTTTGTATAACAGTCTTGGTGCACATATTTCTTCATCAAACGTGGCTTATAGTGGCACTAGCTTGAAAAACTAAGTGGTTATTGGCTAAAGTAGGGTGTATTTACTGAATCAATCTAATTACAAAATGATTATGTTATGTACTATTTGTGGTTTATAGAGGTCAACTGGCGGAAAAACGTGATCCACACTTTAGAGTGGTTCCTTCATGTCGACATAATGAACAAAAGAGGTCATAAACATAGTAAAAATGAGTAATGTATGAGAGATTATCTGTTCAAATTTCATGGATAAAATAATAACGATAAAGTAAGTGCTCAAAACATGGATTCTATTTACTTCTGTAATTGTTGTGTCTTTATACTTCTCCACGACACAAGGAATAATTCCTCACTTGAACACACACCTGGCTTGATTATTAACAATATCATTTTATTGAAGTGTCAAAACCCCGGTTTTGCCTTTCGCTCTAACGAGCTGCGTTATAGTTATTGTCCTTGCTCTTCCAAGAATTACACAACAATTTACGCTTCATCAACATCCAAGGACAGTAGTTACTGTTACTGTTCTACACTGCATTGCAAGAGAGAAAATAGTAAGAGAATATGTTAAAAGAGAAATGAAAAATATGTGGGGACAACATCCATTTTTGTATGTATATGGGAACCAAAATGTTGAAAAGTATATAAAAGGAAAAATAATGTGTGGGGGAAATCACTCAATAGCTTATGAGTAGATCCGCCATTGTAGCTAAGTACAGGAGCTTGCCATAGAGAATATAAACTGTCTGCCATTGTAAAAGAGCAAGAAAAATTTAAGGGCTAATAATGGAAGATAATTTTTGTCACTACTCACTATCATTAGACGGGTTGACAAACAACAATATAGAACATTTTTTTGAAACATACCACCCATCCATTATTAGTGGATGTGGATCCCAATTCCAAAAAACTATGAAAGAAATGTTGAAAGAATAACACGAATCCATTTTGGAGGCATTGCTATGTGAGAATCTTGATCTACTGTTTCATGACTAAAAATTATTGATTGGAAAGTAAAATTAAATACCTTCTCTTCGCAATATTCACACTTGTTAAAAAAAATAATATAAAGCTACATATATTCTCTTTTTGTATGTTGTAAATAATTTTTTCTATATGCTCACATGACACATTTATACGGTATATTTTTAAAAATAATAATATTTTTCTTCCCTTATTATTATTTTTTGGTTTAATAAGAGATTTGATCCCTTTCACACACAAAATGATATTTGTTCCCTTATATGATGAGTTAAGTGCAGCCTCTATCACGAGTTCACAGGGCTTCCAAAATGGTGTTGTGGATGGTAGCAGAGTGATGTTATGGGGTCATGATAACTGATGAGCAGTGGTGACAGGTCGTGCGTACAATTACATGCTTGATTTCTATTGAGAGTTCTTCCTAATAGTAAGGAGGATGGTGCATCTAGCTTCCGAAGGTGGTATATGAGTGTCACAACCTGATGTAACATTTAAAATTTTGAAAACTAAAACAAATTTTTTAATACATAAATAAACACGAGACAAAATACTTTTGGACACCACAAAAAACAAGGATGAGGTTTGTAGTCGGCCTATTTGCACACATATTACAAAGGTTTTTAGAGAATGGAACGTTTTTAGAGAAACTTCATACTACAAAGGTTTTCTTACGGCTTGCTTCTACTATCGTAGAAGCCTTTATTTATAAGCCTAAGGACCCTACTGCTATTCACTCATATTTCTATTCACTATAGATCTTTTGTTACAACTTGCTTTCTACTCTCATAGAAGCCTTTATTTATAAGCCTAGGGACCCTACTTCTATTCGCTTATATTACTATTCTTTCTTCTTCTTTTTTTTGAAAATAAACGGCTGAAATTTCATATATTCAAAATATCTGTAACATATACATCCGAAATTGCTTCTGGTACCTCCTCAATCCAAATTTCATTTGGATTTGAGTGAGCTAAATGGGCCAGACTATGGGTTGTAGCATTAGCTTCTCTATTGATAAAATTACATTGACAAGTGTCGAATAGAGATTGGAGGACCTGGATTTCCTTCATAATAAATCCTAAGTACGATCTATCTTCTAACTCTTCAGTTTGTATTCTTTTCATTAGCTTCTCATTATCGCCTTCAAAAAGAACACGCCGGAAACCACAATCGATTGCAAGCCTCATAGTTTTCATAAGAGCAAAAGCTTCTGCGAACATAACATCCTTAACACCCGGTGTTTGCCAAGTTGCTGTAGCTAAAACTAGTCCTTTAGCATCTCGAACTATGCTTCCAAGTCCCCACCATCCTTCAATCTGGAGGTTTGCATCAGAGTTTGCCTTGACCAGATTATCTGCTGGTTTCGTCCATTTTGGCTTACACGAAGGCTTGGAGAAACGAGCCGAGGAATTAGAAGAGTGAGCTGAGGCATTCGTCGGTGCAGTTTCAGCATGTTGGAGGTGATGAGCTGAATAGAAATCACGAATGCTATGAGCTGCGCGATTGATGATGTCTACTTCAGGTATACGCTTGTTCTCAAAAACTCTTTGATTACGGGAAAACCAGATATGATAGGCTAGGGATGCAATCTGAATAATGATATCTGGTTCATAATGTTTGATAGAATAGATTATCCAATCTGGAAAGTTGGTAATAGGTGTAGAAGTAATATTAATGTTAAGCTGACTTCCAAACCAGACTCTGGTTATGTATGGACAACTCATAAAAGCATGATTTATGTCTTCAATCTTTGCATTGCAGTGGGGGCAGAGAGGAGTGCAGTGAATTCATCTAAATAACTCTCTAAAGGAAGTTTTTGTGTCTAGGTATGGTTTTAAGGGCCCATTATTTTTTCCAGACAGTAGTGTCTTGAGTACTGGTAGTAGGAACTTGATTTGAGTTGGTTTTCTATGAGATAATGACTTGATAACCTCTTTTAACTGTGTAATTCCCATTTTTCTCTTTCATCCACATGAGTTTATCTTCTGAACTCACATTGATAAGAGGGATTTGGTCAATGTGAATTCTGTCTATAGATAGAAAAGTTGAGTTTATTTTTCCTTTGTCCCACTGATCTGTAGTGCCTTGAATAATATCTTGAACAGTATTGATGTTAGAAATAACAAGTTTAAGGGTTAAGATTTTGTGGGCTGGCATGGTTGGGATCCAATTATCATCCCAAATATTAACCTTTGCCCAAGAACACATTCTCCAACAACTACCTCTCTTAATTACCCAAATGGCTTGATGGATACTTCTCCATGCAAAGCTGGGGTTGTGACCAATAGAGGCCTGTAAACCATCAAGATTAGGATAATATTTCGCTTTGTAACATTGAGCTATCAGGGAGGTGGGATTAGTGTGAAGTCTCCAGACTTGTCTAGCTAGCATAGCCAAGTTGAATTCCCTAAGTGTTTTAAAACCCATGCCACCTTCATCTTTGGATCTGAAAAGAGTATCTTTCTTGGGCCAATGCACTTTCCTCTTGGTGTCTGAACCTCCCCACCAAAAGGAACAAACTGCACTTTCTATTTTATCACAGAGTCCCTTAGGCAAAAGGAAGCAACTCATAATGTAAGTGGGTATAGCTTGAGCAACAACTCTAATAAGGACACCTCTGCCCTCAAAAGAGAGGCATTTTTTTTCCAAATTCTATCCATAATAAAGTTGAAGTCTTGAACCTTAGATCTGCCAAATTGAGTTGGCATACCAAGATATTTTTTGATTGAGTCACTGATTTTTATGGGAAGGATAGCTTGAAACTGCTGTTTGATAGGAAGAGGGGTACTGATACGAGAGATTGGGAAGACGCATTGAGGAGGATGATACTGAAACGTGGGGATGGTGATATGCGAGATTGAGAACTGAGAAAGTGAGATTGAGGAAGATAGTAGTTAAACGATTGAGAACGGAGAGATAGAGGTTGAGATTCAGAGAACTGAGATTAAGAGCAGCGAGATTGAGGGTGAGTGCGAGATTGGGATTGTATATTACAGAAAGAGAACGAGATTGAGATGAAATTGGAGTTATGTTTCTAGAAACTAGAGATTAGAGAGTGAGATTGAAGATTAAAATTTGGAGATTTAGGAATGAAATTGAGTTTTAGGGTTTTGAAGCTGTAGGAGACTAAGATAGAGAAAGCTAGATTTGATGAAATTTTTTGGGATAAAAGTGGGAGTGAGAAAATGAGTAGGTGCAGTGTAAAATTTTCCATAAAACTTGCAACGGTTGGGCTAAACGGATGCATTAACCGTCGCAAAGGTATGCTTTGGGGCAGTTTAGAAGGAAGGGTCACAAACTAAGTGTCGCAAATTGCTAATTTTCTTGTAGTGGGTGTAAGGACTGAAAACCATTTCTAATTTCTCCATGTTCACCTTTTGTCCAGAAGCTTCTTGATAGGTCTTTAGAATATTTAGGATAGTTTGGGCTTCTTCAGGATTTGCCCTACAAAATAAAATGTTGTCATCAACATATAACAGATGAGAGATGTTAGGGGCTTATGTTGCTATATTTATGCCATGTATTATACCCTCTTGTTGACCTTTAGCAATTAGGCCAGACATAATTTCAACACAGAGAATAAAGATGTAAGAGGATAAAAGGTCTCCTTGCCTTATCCCCCTTTTAGGATGAAAAGGATCAATAGGTTCCCCATTTATCATAATTGAAAAGGTAACAGTTCTAATACATGACATAATGACATTAATAATATTATTAGGAAAGCCCATATGTTTTAAAGTGTTTTCAATAAAGTCCCATTCAAGACTATCATAAGCCTTGGCAATGTCCAATTTAATGCCAACATACCCATTGTTTTTCTTCCTGGAATTCTTTATGCAATGAAATATTTCAAAAACTAATAAAGAGTTATCAGTTATTAACCTTCCAGGGAGGAAAGCACTTTGGTATTTTTTGACAATGTTTGGTAGGATACTTTTAATCCTATTTGCCAAAGTTTTTGTAATGATTTTTAAAATCACATTACAAAGATTAATGGGTCTGAAGTCAGAGGGATTGATAGGAGAATTAACTTTACGTATAAGACTGATATAGGTGTGATTTATGTCCTTAAAATAACCTCCATTATTGAGGATGTTAAGAGCATAGTCAGTGATATTTTGACCAATAATCTCCCAATATTGTTGATAAAAAAGGGCAGATAGGCCATCTGGTCCAGGGGCTGAGTTAGCCTTTAGGGCCTTAATGGCCTTATGCACCTCTTTAGCTGAAAAAGGAGTATTGAGGAGATTATGGTCTTGGGCAGAAATTCTATCCTTGACAACATTAAAAATGTCCTGATTATAAAAGTTTCCAGAACAATCAAAAATCTTTTTGAAATTGGTAGTAAATAAAGAGTTGATATGAATACTATCCTACCATTTATTTCCAGATTCATCTTGAATGCTATAGATAGTATTTTTCCTCTTCCTTATGCTAGCTTTTTGATGGAAATATTTAGTGTCGATATCTCCATTCTGAAGCCAGTTTACTTTTGCTCTTTGGGCCCACCAGAGCTCTTCCTGCTTGAGTAAATCTTCCAAATTTTCCTCAGTTTGTCTGATTTTTAAGAGAGTGGTAGTGGTAGGAATCACATGCTTGAGAGTCTCTAAATAATTTTGTAGTTGTTTAATGTTGTGAGCAATGTTGCCATATTTGTGTCTGCCCCAGTTATGAATCTGATATAAAGTATAGTTTAATTTCATAGAGCTATCCCCTTGATGGGTAAACCAGGCCTTTTTGACAATAAGGATGCTTTCTTTGTCTTGAGCCCACAACTGCTCAAATCTCTTGGGTTTTTGTCTGTATTGATGTCTGCTGCATTCACTGTCTGTATAGAATTCTAGCATGATAAGATTATGATCTGATGTGTATCTTAAGAGATGCTTATTGGTAAATTTGGAAAAAAAATTAATCCAGTTAGGAGATGCACAAAATCTATTAAGTCTTTCTTTTATGTGGTCATTGTCTGCTTGGTTATTGGCCCAAGTAAGCTTATGTCCAAAATAACCTAAGTCAGTAAGATCACATTCATTTAAAGTATCATTGAACATCTTAGTATGATTAAATCTATACTATTTCCACCCTGTTTTTCTGAACTATTCAGAAGAAGATTAAAATCTCCAAAGATTAACCAATTAGAATTATTCCTGGTTTGATAAATTTCCTTAATAGCCTTACAAGTAAGATGTTTCTGTGAAAAGTAAGGAAACCCATAAATCCCTGTAGCATACCATGAAATATTAATATTTCTAGCTGTAATATACACATCAATCAAATTTTTATTACTCTGAATAATATCTACATGAGTTATATAATTCCAAATAAGGGCAAGACCTCCAGATCTATGGCCTTGCACTATATTACAGTCAATCATGTACATATTTGAAAGGGGCCCACATAGTAAACTAGACTTAACTTTTGGATCAAATTTTTTGAGCTTTGTCTCCATGAGAAACACCAAATCTGGGCATTGTAGTTTGAGGAGCTTCTTTAAAGCTCTGACTGCAGAGGGTTTCCCAAGCCCTCTGCAGTTCTAGGATAAGATCCTCATGTTGACTGGCTGGCCTTGTGCTCAAGGCTTGCCATAGTAGAGGACTGGTTCAAACTTTCTGTAGTTGTTGGCTCCTGGTTGTCAGTTATTCCTATTCTCCTTTTAGTTTCTTTTTTCTCTGTGATGTTGTAAGTTCCCTGATGATAGAGTTGTTTGGATTCTTCTTGTGAAGTCTGGATGTTGTGGTGTACCATGGTGTATTGAGGAGAGAAAAGAGTAGTAGTAGCTTGTTGAGGTTGAGACTTTGAGAAATTTTGTCCTGGTGTAGGATTGTTACTTTGCTTCTTTAGGCTCATAGCAACCATTTTTTCCATAAGTCCTTTAGGCATGAGACTAAATTGACCACCACTTATGGATTTTAGTGGGTTGTTGCTGAATGTCTTTTCTGTCCTCTCATGAATCCTTCTGCCATAGCTCCTGGATCTCAACCAAGCACCTTTAGGGTTTGTGCCACCCTCTATAGGCAGGGGACTATTTCTGCAATTCTCAACATTGTGCCCTATGAGACCACACCCAAAACAGAACATAGGTAGATTCTAAAATCTAAAATCTACCCAAGTGACCCCATCATTATCATTCCCAATGAACATCCCAGCCCTAATGGGTTTCTGGATGTTATGCAAGAGTTTTACCTTCACAGTCTTGACTTTTTATGGGAATTCATAAATTCCCACATCTAGCACAGTACCAAGTTGTGCTCCCATCTCCTTTCCCATGAGTATAGACTTGCAGTGAAGGGGTAAACCCCAAAATTGAACCCAGAGAGGAACATGAGAGAAATCTAGTGAGCTTACATCAAGATTTCTGTTCCATCCATAAAGAATTAACCAACAGTTTCTAATAACCCAAGGACTTCCTTTTAGGATTCTTTGATAGTCTTCCTCTTTATCCACTTTAATCTGATACAGTTTGCCTTCCATCTCATTAATCTTTAGACCATTAGGTTTGCACCAAATTCCAGCCAAAGTGTTGTATAGTACTTGAGAAGATATTGGTTTTTTGATAATATCTTTCCAATGAGGCTGTTGTTGCACTGATTTATGTTATCTTGCACATGGATTTCTTCATAGCATAGAAAAGGATCTTCTGCTGATTTTGAATTCAGACCTTCTTGTTGATTTGTGTTGTTATTTGCAGGTGTGTGCTTTTCTAGAGAGACTTCTGAATGGAATTCACTTGGTCCTTCTCCATGAGGGTTTGAGAATTCTTCACTGAAACTTGAGGTCTGAAAAGGTGGTGAGATCATTAACTTCTGGAATTTTGCAGGGCAAGAAACCCCATTAGGGTTTTCATTAGGGTTTGAGTTGGTGGATAAAACGCCTTTTCCGTTGGGTTGAGACATGATGCAGTGACGGGAGAAAAGAAAGAAAAGTTGAAGAGAAGAGAGAAACAGAGGTCAGAGACGGTAAATGGTTAGAGACAGGGGTGAAACACAAGGGTAAAGAGGAGAAAGACCAAGATGGTGATAGGGTGAGAAAACTAAAGGGAGGAGAAATCACCAAAAGGTGCAAAACACAATCTCACAAAGGAGAGGAAACAAAGGTGCATCTATCAACAATCTAGGAGATTGAAGAAGGAAGGGAGAAAGATGTGGAGAAAAGAGCGATATAACAGAAGCGGTTCAAAGATTGAGGGGTTTTGATGAAGGTGAATCTTGAGATTTCTTGGAGCGATTCATCCTAGAGAAATTGCGACCTCTCTCATATTACTTTTCACTATAGATTTTTTCTTACGGCTTGTTTTCTACTCTCGTAGAAGCCTTTATTTATAAGCCTAAGGACCCTACTATTATTCGCTCATAGTACTATTCACTATAGTTCTATTCACACTAATACTATTTATTTCCTACATGATTTATGACATAAAGAATTACATTTCATTGTTATTTTACTCTTTCATCATAGTTTTTTTCTTCTTCAAGACATATGTCATTCTCTTCACACTTGTGAACTTCGCCACCAACACTCATGGGTCATCACAGCTTCACCAACAATTGCAAGTCATTTGAGCTCCACCGTCAACCATCAAAAGGGTTGTCGAAGCTCTCCCAAACCATGTGAGTTGTTAGAGCCCTGCCGTCGACATCCTTATAATCGCTAGACTCGGTCACAACCACCATCAACCACCACAAATGGTGGGGTGTCGAATAGGTGTACCCCATATATGGGTATACAATATACACCCATCATTACTCTTTTGTTTGACTCGGATAAAATACTAAATTAAGTCTTTATTTTCTATTACTAGTATTTTTTTCTTTTCTTACCTATACTTGTATTTTTTTTTAACGAGTCAAGATTAAACTCTTGGTTATTTTATTTATTTATATATAAACTAAATTAGTCAAGTTTGAGTCTTTTTTTTAAGTAAAATTCAAATTTGAAGTGTTAAACTTGATAGTTTGCACTCTTAGGCATACTGTACGACTTTAATCTTAACGGTACGAGCATTCATCTGTCACTAGAAAACAGAGAGCACATTCAAGACAGTGATGCAATAGGTGTTACCCAAATTCAGGTACTGAATTTTGTATACTTGAACTAAATTTGAAACTCTTTATTCAAACATGCATTTTACTTGGATGCCAACAGTGTTGGGCTGTTTTGTAGTGTCACCTGTTGGTAGTTGTGGCTCGGGGTGATTGTTTTAGGTGGTCAGCTGGTTTTTTGGGCTGTTTTTCCGTGTTGGGTGGTGAGGCGTAGATATGTGTGTGGTAATTTGGCTTTTATAGCTTCGCCTCACTATTGGGCGGTTGATTTTGTAGTGTCTGGGATTGGTTTTCCGTCCATATGCGGGACCGTTATTGTATTTGTCGTTTTTTCTGCGGTAGATATGCTTCTTGCATTTTATCCGACCAAAAAAAACTTGGATGCCAACAGTCAAATAAGTAAAGATGATTGTTATTCTAGTCTTGCACCTTTTTGTAATTCCTAGAGTCCACACTCCACAACCACAAATGGACCATTCATGTCTTTGTCAAATGTAGAGAATATTGTGCACAAATATCATCAATCATAGTAACAATCAGTGATTTCTAGCCATAACAACGAGTTTATTGTTAGACTGAAATTAATGCTCTATATAACCAGGCCAAAAAGTATAGACGTTACACAAACAATTCAAACCCCTTTTTCATTTTACATAACTCATGTGATACACATCTAATCACTAATGAAATTTACATCTAATCACTATAGTATAAGCCAAAAAGATTATTTATATTAAACTTGGAAATGTTTGGGACAGAACCATATACGCATAAAAACAATTTAAAATTTTACTAATGTAAAACAAACATCGAATGTGATTCTACAATATCTAGTGGATGATGGTGGAAATGACTTGAAACATAGAATCAATGCCTTCACCTTTTCACGAGCAACAACTTTCTCAAATACAAAGTTCCAATTCTTCTCCCATTTTCTTTTTTAATTTGGCAAAATACATAAATCAACTTTGGTTTCATTCCAAAGTGCGTCTTTAACAAAAGTAACTATAATTGTACTTATTAGTGGGAAATAGGATATTACACAAAGATTATACTCCACTCTACCATATGTTAACCAATAAGATAACATCAATTAAATTAACTATAATTGTACTTATTATAAATACAGAATGCAATCACTGCATGTAGTGTGAGTGTGGTACCAAAAAGAGAAATTAAATACACCCAATACAAACATTTCAAACCAATTCATAGGTACAAAACTGAGCAAAAGACAAAGATGAAAAGCATCACATGTTATTTGCTACTATTGTGCATGTTATTTACAACGTGTTCTTCATTAAATAATGATCTTGATGCGTTGCTAAAGCTAAAAAAATCAATGAAAGGAGAGAAAGCCAAAGATGATGCACTCAATGACTGGAAATTTTCAACTTCTGCTTCAGCTCACTGTTCATTTTCCGGTGTAAAATGCGACGAAGATCAACGAGTGATTGCTCTGAACGTGACGCAAGTTCCACTCTTCGGACACCTTTCCAAGGAGATTGGAGAGTTGAACATGCTCGAAAGCCTTGTCATCACTATGGACAATCTCACCGGCGAGCTTCCAACTGAGCTATCCAAACTTACTTCTCTTAGAATCCTCAACATCTCTCACAACCTCTTCTCTGGCGATTTCCCCGGCAACATCACTTTCGGAATGAAGAAACTTGAGGCTCTAGATGCTTATGACAATAGCTTCAAAGGTCCTCTTCCAGAGGAAATCGTTAGCCTGATGGAACTCAAGCACTTAAATCTTGCTGGAAACTTTTTCACAGGGACAATACCGGAGAGTTACTCGGAGTTTCAGAAGTTGGAGATTTTAAGGTTGAACTATAACAGTTTAACAGGCAAGATTCCTAAGAGTTTGTCGAAGTTAAAGACGCTGAAGGAACTCCGTTTAGGTTACGATAATGCTTACTCCGGTGGAATTCCACCGGAGTTCGGTTCAATCAAATCTCTCCGATATCTGGACATTTCTAACTCTAACCTCACCGGAGAAATTCCACCGAGTCTTGGAAATTTAGAAAACCTCGACTACTTGTTTTTGCAAATGAACTACCTCACCGGAAAAATTCCACCTGAACTCTCTTCAATGCGAAGTCTAACGACGTTGGATCTCTCTATCAACGGACTCTCAGGGGAGATTCCAGAAACCTTCTCAAAGCTGAAAAATCTCACTCTCATCAATTTCTTCCAGAACAAGCTTTGCGGTTCAATTCCAGCCTTCGTCGGCGATCTTCCTAACCTCGAATCGCTTCAGGTTTGGGACAACAATTTCTCTTTTGTATTGCCGCAGAATCTCGGTTCAAACGGGAAGTTCATATACTTTGACGTTACGAAGAATCACCTCACCGGATTGATCCCACCGGAGTTATGCAAATCGAAGAAGTTGAAAACGTTTATCGTTACTGACAACTTCCTCAGTGGTCCAATACCTAACGGAATCGGCGCGTGTAAGTCACTTGAAAAAATCAGAGTCGCTAATAACTACTTGGACGGTATGGTCCCATCGGGGATTTTTCAGTTGCCTTCTGTAACGATAATGGAGCTTGAAAATAACCGTTTTAACGGCCAACTACCATCCGAGATTTCTGGCAATTCTCTCGGGATTCTCACTCTTTCGAACAATTTATTTACCGGGAGGATTCCGGCGTCCATGAAGAATCTCCAATCACTGCAGACGCTGTTACTCGACGCCAATCAGTTTGTCGGAGAAATTCCGGCAGAGGTCTTTGCTTTACCGGTGTTGACTAGAATCAACATAAGTGGCAACAATCTCACCGGTGGAATTCCAATGACGGTTACTCAATGTAGTACATTGACAGCCGTTGACTTCAGCCGAAACATGCTTACCGGTGAGGTTCCTAAAGGGATGAAGAATCTGAAGGTGCTAAGCATTTTGAATGTTTCGCATAATAGCATATCAGGGCAAATCCCCGATGATATTAGATTCATGATGAGTCTAACGACGCTGGATTTATCTTACAACAATTTCACCGGAATTGTCCCCAGCGATGGTCAGTTTTTGGTCTTCAATGACCGGTCATTTGCTGGAAACCCTAGCCTATGTTTTCCACTCCAAACAACATGTTCTTCATTGCTCTATCCTTCGAGAAAAAGACATGCAAAGGAGAAAGCCATCGTCATAGCAATTGTCTTTGCCATAGTGGTTTTGATGGTAATTGTAACGTTGCACATGATGAGGAAGAGGAAGCGTCACATGGCAAAAGCATGGAAGCTAACAGCGTTTTAGATAAATGAGTTCACTTCTTTGAAAATAAATTAACAAAAGAAACTGTGCAAGTGATTTGTACTTGTATATAGTAGATTGGCAGAAGTGAAACAACAAATCAAGTGTCTAGTATTTAATGTTTGAATTTCACAATGTCGTGTGATTTGATATATTTTTACTGATTGTGTTTCATGAAATTTTGTACAATAGGATTATTATTTTGAAAAAGGGTTTTGAGTAATTCTACTATAATTATTGTAACTTCAGTCGTGAATGAATATGTGAAAATATATGATTTAGATTTCTATTAAATGGAGATATAATACGAGAATGATGTTTTAAATGGAGAAAAAAAAAAGTAAGCAAATCAAGAGACTCATAGATAGAATGACAGACAAATGAAATTAGAGGTTTCTTTTTCGAAAAAGCAAATTAAGAAACATAAGAGAGAAATGTAGACAAATGAAATTTACAAATATTAGTCGATCCAAATTTATATTTTTGGATAAGGATTCTCTAACTTTCATTTGTATGCCATTTTATCTCTTTCTTGATTTGCTTTCTCTCAACTCGTTTTCCTTCCATTTTAAACACCATTATTTATCCTATTTTATCCAAATTTTGTCTAAGCTCAAAAGGTAGAGGATCCAAATTCATATTTTCAAAAATTCCTGCTAAGCATTCCCCAAATACAAATATGAAATAAAATTTCTCATTTTCATCATCACTTAATATAAGCAGTAGTGTTTCTTTCTCAATTACCAAAAATGGAAGATGGGTTAATATCAGTAGATCGTTGGGGAAAGGGAAGTGAAGCATACTTCTTAACACATCTCCATTCCGATCACACTAAAGGCCTCTCTTCTAAATGGTCCCATGGCCCACTCTTCAATCACTGCCAAACTCCTTCCCATCAAATTCCCCAATTTATGTACATGCATCTATATTTTTTGTGTTTCTTGAGCATTTAAAGCTAATCCTAAGTGATGCAAAATTAGGTGGTGAAATTGAAAGCATTTCCAAGCCACCTTGGAGGGGGGAGCTTTCTTTCCGGGAGAAATATCCGAGACTTTTCTCGCTTCCTAATCAAAAAGAGGCGAAGGTTGGAGATGTGGGAATTTTTAATACATCTGTTAGTAATTGGACCTTTGATTGGAGGCGCCCCCTTTTTGTCTGGGAGAATGAGTTGCTAACGAATTATTACAAGACTTGGATGGCTTTAGAGGGTCTCTAGAGGAGGATGCTTGGTGGTGGAGATTGGAAGGGAATGGTGGATTTACGGTGAAATCTATGTACAAGAAGTTGGAGGTGTTGATGCTGGAGGAGAGCATGGCTTCCATAGAGGAAAGGAGGGTGTTTTCTCATATTTGGAAAAGTCCGGCTCCGTCTAAAGTGGTAGCATTCTCTTGGAAATTGCTTCATGATAGGATACCGACGAAAGTCAATTTATGGCACATGCAAGTTCTTCCACCGGATACTTCGGTGAGTTGTGTTTTGTGTGAGGGGAATGTGGAGTTGGTGAATCATTTGTTTATTCATTGTGAGTTTGCTATGGAGGTGTGGAAAGGCGTGTGGAGGTGGTTTGAGGTTTCCTTGGAGCTTCCGCCAAATTTGTTCCTGTTGTGGGAGGGCTGGAATGAGCTTGCGGGTAATAATAGGATCCGGAAAGGTTTTTGTTTGATTTGGCATGCCGTGGTGTGGAGTGTATGTAAGGCGAGAAATGAGCGAATTTTTAACAATTCAAATTGTGGGGTGGAGGAGATTCTGGAGGCTGTGAAGGTGCTGTCGTGGAAATGGACTTTAAGTCCTTTGAAGATACCAGCTTGTTTGTTTTATGAGTGGAGTTGGAATCTGAAAGCGTGTCTTATGCAGTAAGGGAGCGGTTTTACCGGTTCTGCATCGACAAGTTTTCAGGCTGTGGTATGCCGAGTTTTTCTGCAGTCACCGCTTCTGGTCTGCATGTTTGTATATGGCAGCCTCATTTTTTTGTTATCAGGTGCTGATCGGTTTAGTGGCCTTTAGCTGTTCGTGCTATGGCTTAATTATTTCCTGTGCTGTTTTCTGCTTTTTGTGGGGCTTCTGCTATATCAGTGCCTTTGTATTCCTGTTTTTGGCCGCAAGTTTTTTTGTTGTGCTTCTTGCACACACTCGTCGTGAATAAATTTAGCAGTTTCTAAAAAAATAAAAATTGAAAGCATTTAACAAATTTGCGAATACTTCCGAAGCTCTAGAGGCAGCTACTTTGCTAATTGATGGAAAAGCTAGCAAGGGTCTGCACAAGTTTCTACTTGTTCATTGTGAAAATGAAACGTTAGGTGTAGCTGAGTCAAAGCTTGGGTATATCATTAAGGAGAAATAGGTATGCTACCTAAGTTACTCTTAACAAAATTTATGATTGTTTACATAAGTAGTAGTTGTTTCTCACCGTTATTGTTGTACTATGTTTTCAACCTGATCAATATATTGAAGTCACTTCAATTTTTCTCATGTTAATGTCCATATTCTCCTTTGCCATATGCTTTGTTCTATTTAGTCCCCATCTCAGATCCGCTTTCTTGCAAAAAATGACCGGATAATATTTGAGTTTTAATCCCTTGTGCCACTGTATTACTTCACAACTGTGGGCACCATAAACATTGGTTTTCCTTTTCCCCTTGAAAGGGGAAGATTCATTCAATGAAATGACACGGTTCAAAGGGGTATTTTTGTGTAAGCACCACTTGTTTCGCGAATGAGAGAGACTAATCACTCAAGGCATTGAAACTTCCCTACAACTATTCCTCTATACTCACATATCTGAGATCAAATCTATAACCACTTAAGAAACTCAATTTACTGAGATCGAAAATTTACTTCAACAAAATTGCGGGGACTCCATTTAAAGATGGAGCGAAGTTCTTTATGAACTAACCCACAAAAATTGGCACACCATTAAACCAACTCAAGCGAGTTTCTAAGACTGCATGATTAAGAGTGACGGTTTACTCATTACGACTTCATTTTCTGTTTGCTAGAGGATGCAACCAATCTCGGTATTGCCAATTTGCTATTCACATGATGAGTATAAGGACCTGAATTAGAGACTTGTGGATAAGAGTCTTGGTACCAAGTTCTTCATCAAACGTGGCTTATAATGGTACTAGAAACTAAGTGGTTATTGGCCAAAGTAGGACATTTTTATCTGAACTGAATCAAATCTAATTACAAAATGATTATGTTATGCTATTTGTGGTTTATAGAGGTCAACTGCCGGAACAAATGTGATCCACACTTTAGAGTGGTTCCAGCATGTCGTCATAGTGCACAAAAGCGGCCATTAACATAGTAAAAATGAGTAATTTATGAGAGATTATCTGTTCAAATTTCATTGATAAAAAAATAACGATAAAGTAAGTGCTCAAAACATGGATACTGTGTAGATATTATAGAAATATTATTTCTGTAATTGCTGTGACTTCATACTTCTCCTCGACACATGGAATAATTCCTCACTTGAACACACACCTTGCTTGATTATTAACAAGATCATTTTAAAGAAGTATCAAAACCCTGGTTTTGCCTTTCGCTGTAACGAGCTGCGTTATAGTTATTTTCCTTGCTCTTTCGAGAATTATACAAGGGTTTACACTTCATCAACATCCAAGGATATTTACTGTTACTTCTCTACACTGCATTGCAAGAGAGAAAACAGTGAGAGAATATGTGAAAGAGAAATAAAAAATATGTGGGGACAATATCCATTTTTCTATATGGGAACCAAAATGTTCAAAAGTATATAAAAGGAAAAATAATGTGTGGGGGAAATTGCACAAGATCCGCCATTGTAGCTAAGTACAGGAGCTTGGCATAGAGAATATAAACTGTCTGCCATTGTAAAAGAGCAAGAAAAATTTAAGGGCCAATAATGGAAGATAATTTTGGTCGCTTCACGCACACTAAACTAGTTGTCACTACTCACTATCATTAGAGGGTTGACATACCACCCATCCATTATTAGTGGATGTGGATCCCAATTCCAAAAAACTATGAAAGAAATGTTGAAAGAATAATACGAATCCATTTTGGAGGCATTGCTATGTGAGAATCATGATCTACTGTTTCATGACTAAAAATTATTGATTGGAAAATAAAATTAAATACCTTCTCTTCGCAATATTCACACTTGTTAAAAAAATATATATAAAGCTACATATATTCTCTTTTTGTATGTTGTAAATAATTTTTTCTATATGCTTTTCTAAATAAAACATGACACATTTATACGGTATATTTTTAAAATAATAATAATTTTCTTCCCTTATTATTAATTTTTGGCTTAACAAGAGATTTGATCCCTTTCACACACAACGATATTTGTTCCCTTATATGACGAGTTAAGTGAAGTCTCTATCACAAGTTCGTAGGGCTTCCAAAATGGTGTTATGTTGGAATGAAAATCCGGGGCAGACGATGTTGGTTATGGATGGTAGCAGAGTGATGTTATGGGATCACGATAACTGAAAAACAGCGGTGACTAATTATGCATACAATTACATGCTTGACCTCTATTGAGAGTTCTTCCTAATAGTGAGGAGGATGGTGCATCTAGCTTCCGATGATGGAGCTATGAGTGTCACAAACTGATGTAACATTTAAAAATTTCAGTAAAAAAAATGTAACATTTAAAGTTTTGAAAACTAAAACAAATTTTTTAATACACAAATAAACACGAGACAAAATACTTTTGGCACCACAAAAAACAAGGTTTGTAGTCGGCCTATTTGCAACCATATTCTTTAGAGAATAGAACGTTTTTAGAGAAACTTCATACTACAAAAGTTTTCTTACGGCTTGCTTCTACTCTCGTAGAAGCCTTTATTTATAAGTCTAAGGACCCCACTACTATTCCCTCATATTACTATTCACTATAGATCTTTTCTTACAACTTGTTTTCTACTCTCGTAGAAGCCTTTATTTATAAGCCTAGAGACCCTACTTCTATTCGGTCATATTACTATTCACTATAGATCTTTTCTTACTGCTTGCTTTCTACTCACGTAGAAGCCTTTATTTATAAGCCTAGGGACCCTACTTCTATTCGCTCATATTACTATTCACTATAGATCTTTTCTTACGGCTTGTTTTCTACTCTCGTAGAAGCCTTTATTTATAAGCCTAAGGACCCTGCTATTATTCGCTCATAGTACTATTCACACTAATACTATTTATTTCCTACATGATTTATGACATAAAGAATTACATTTCATTGCTATTTTACTCTTTCATCATAGTTTTTTTTTTCCTTCAAGACATATGTCATTCTCTTCACACTTGTGAACTTCGCCACCAACACTCATGGGTCATCACAACTTCACCAACAATTGCAAGTCACCTAAGCTCCACCGTCAACCATCAAAAGGGTTGTCGAAGCTCTCCCAAACCATGTGAGTTATTAGAGCCCTGCCGTCGACATCCTTAGAATCGCTAGACTCGGTCACAACCACCATCAACCACCACAAATGGTGGGTTGTCGAATAGGTGTACCCCATATATGGATATACAATATACACCCATCATTACTCTTTTGTTTGCTCAGACAAAATACCAAATTAAGTCTTTATTTTTTACTAGTATTTTTTTCTTTTCTTACTCTACTTGTATTTTTTTAACTTTTAACGAGTCAAGATTAAACTCCTGATTTTTTTATTTTATATATAAACAAAATTAGTCAAGTTTGAGTCGTTTTTTTTAAGTAAAATTCAAATTTGAAATGTTAAACTTGATAGTTTGCACTTTTAGGTACACAGTACGACTTTAATCTTAAGAGTACTAGCATTCATCTGTCACTAGATAACAGAGAGCACATTCAAGATAGTGATGCAATAGTGTTACCCTAAATTCAGGTACTGAATTTTGTATACTTGATCGCAATTTGAACTTGCATTTTACTTAGATGCCAACAGTCAAATAAGTAAATATCATTGTTATTCTAGTCTTACACCTTTTTATAATTCCATGAGTCCACCCTCCACAACCATAAATGGACCATTGATGTCTTCGTCAAATGTAGAGAATATTGTGCACAAAAAATCATCATTCCCAGTAACAATCAGTGATTTCTAGGCTATAACAACGAGTTGATTGTTACACAAACAATTCAAAAACCTTTTTCATTTTACAGAACTCATGTGATTTACATCCAATCGCTCTAGTATATAAGCCAAAAAGATTATTTATATTAAACTTCGAAATGTTTGGGACAGAACCATATACTCATAAAAACAATTTAAAATTTAACTAATGCATAATACACTTTAACCAAACATAGAATACGATTCTACAATATCTAGTGGATGATGGTGGAAATAACTTGAAACATAGAATCAATGCCTTCACCTTTTCACGAGCAACAACTTTCTCAAATACAAAGTTCAAATTCTTCCACGTAAAACACCTTTTCTTCTCCCCATTTTCTTTTTTAATTTGGAAAAAAAAACATAAATCAACTTTGGTTTAATTCCAAAGTGTGTCTTTAACAAAAAATTGCATCTTCGTCACAAAAGTAAATTAAGTCTACTCGTGGACTTAACTAGTGGGAAATAGGATATTACACAAAGATTATACTCCACTCCACCATATGTTAACCAATAAGATAACATCAATTAAATTAACTATAATTGTACTTATTATAAATACAGAATGCAATAAGAGAAATAAATACAGAATGCAATCACTGCATGTAGTGTGTGTGGTACCAAAAAGAGAAATTAAATACACCCAATGCAAACATTGCAAACAAACTCATAGGTACAAAACAGATTAAAGAGAATGATGAAAAGTATCACATGTTATTTGCTACTATTGTGCATGTTATTTACAACGTGTTCTTCATTAAATAATGATCTTGATGCGTTGCTAAAGCTAAAAAAATCAATGAAAGGAGAGAAAGCCAAAGATGATGCACTCAATGACTGGAAATTTTCAACTTCTGCTTCAGCTCACTGTTCATTTTCCGGTGTAAAATGCAACGAAGATCAACGAGTGATTGCTCTGAACGTGACGCAAGTTCCACTCTTCGGACACCTTTCCAAGGAGATCGGAGAGTTGAACATGCTCGAAAGCCTTGTCATCACTATGGACAATCTCACCGGCGAGCTTCCAACTGAGCTATCCAAACTTACTTCTCTTAGAATCCTCAACATCTCTCACAACGTCTTCTCCGGCAACTTCCCCGGCAATATCACTTTCAGAATGAAGAAACTTGAGGCTCTAGATGCTTATGACAATAGCTTCAAAGGTCCTCTTCCAGAGGAAATCGTTAGCCTGATGGAACTCAATCACTTAAATCTTGCTGGAAACTTTTTCTCCGGTACAATACCGGAGAGTTACTCGGAGTTTCAGAAGTTGGAGATTTTAAGGCTGAACTATAACAGTTTAACAGGGAAGATTCCGAAGAGTTTGTCGAAGTTAAAGACGCTGAAGGAACTCGGTTTAGGTTACGATAATGCTTATTCCGGTGGAATTCCACCGGAGTTAGGTTTAATCAAATCTCTCCGATATCTTGAAATTTCTAACGCTAACCTCACCGGAGAAATTCCACCGAGTCTGGGAAATTTAGAAAACCTCGACACCTTGTTTTTGCAAATGAACAACCTCACCGGAACTATTCCACCCGAACTCTCTTCAATGCGAAGTCTCATGTCGTTGGATCTCTCCATCAACGGACTCTCAGGGGAGATTCCAGAAACCTTCTCAGAGCTGAAAAATCTCACTCTCATCAATTTCTTCCAGAACAAGCTTCGAGGTTCAATTCCAGCGTTCATCGGCGATCTTCCTAACCTCGAAACACTTCAGGTTTGGGAAAACAATTTCTCTTTTGTATTGCCGCAGAATCTCGGTTCAAACGGAAAGTTTATATACTTTGACGTTACGAAGAATCACCTCACCGGATTGATCCCACTGGAGTTATGCAAATCGAAGAAGTTGAAAACGTTTATCGTTACTGACAACTTCTTCCGCGGTCCAATACCTAACGGAATCGGCGCGTGTAAGTCACTTCAAAAAATCAGAGTTGCTAATAACTACTTGGACGGCCCGGTCCCACCGGGGATTTTTCAGTTGCCTTCTGTACAGCTAATGGAGCTTGGAAATAACCGCTTTAACGGCCAACTACCAACGGAGATTTCTGGCAATTCCCTCGGGACTCTCGCTCTTTCTAACAATTTATTTACCGGGAGGATTCCGGTGTCAATGAAGAATCTCCGATCACTGCAGACGCTGTTACTCGACGCCAATCAGTTTGTAGGAGAAATTCCGGCACAGGTCTTTTCTTTACCGGTGTTGACTAGAATCAACATAAGTGGCAACAATCTCACCGGTGGAATTCCAAAGACGGTTACTCAATGTAGTTCATTGACCGCAGTTGATTTCAGCCGAAACATGCTTACCGGTGAAGTTCCTAAAGGGATGAAGAATTTGAAGGTGCTAAGCATTTTGAATGTTTCGCACAATAGCATATTGGGGCAAATCCCCGATGAGATTAGATTCATGACGAGTCTAACGACGCTGGATTTATCTTACAACAATTTCACCGGAATTGTCCCCACTGGTGGTCAGTTTTTGGTCTTCAACGACCGGTCATTTGCCGGAAACCCTAGCCTATGTTTCCCACACCAAACAACATGTTCTTCATTGCTCTATCCTTCGAGAAAAAGCCATGCAAAGGAGAAAGCCGTCGTTATAGCAATCCTCTTTGCCACAGTGGTTTTAATGGTAATTGTAACATTGCACATGATGAGGAAGAGGAAGCGTCACATGGCAAAAGCATGGAAGCTAACAGCGTTTCAGAAGTTGGAATTCAGAGCAGAGGAAGTAGTGGAGTGTCTGAAAGAAGAGAACATAATAGGAAAAGGAGGTGCTGGGATTGTCTACAGAGGGTCCATGGCAAACGGAACAGACGTTGCGATAAAGCGTTTAGTTGGACAAGGAAGTGGTAGAAACGATTATGGATTCAAAGCTGAGATAGAGACATTGGGAAGGATTAGACACAGAAACATAATGAGGCTTTTGGGATATGTTTCAAATAAGGATACAAATTTGTTGCTGTATGAGTATATGCCTAATGGTAGTTTGGGTGAGTGGCTTCATGGTGCAAAAGGTTGTCATTTGAGTTGGGAAATGAGGTACAAAATTGCTGTGGAAGCTGCTAAGGGACTTTGCTATTTGCACCATGATTGTTCTCCTCTTATTATTCATAGGGATGTTAAGTCTAATAATATATTGCTTGATGCTGATTTTGAGGCTCATGTTGCTGATTTTGGACTTGCTAAGTTCTTGTATGATCCAGGTGCTTCTCAATCCATGTCCTCTATTGCTGGCTCCTACGGCTACATTGCTCCAGGTTAGTTCCTTCCATACTTTATATTTACGAGTCTAGCAACGAAATTTACACACACTAACGGCGTTTTGAGTAGTGGAAAATTACGAGTTTGAATATGCACTCCAGTTTTTTACCATCTAAGTTGTATTTACGATTACGAGCAGGGACAGACCCACCATAAGGCATAGTGTGGCTGTAGCCACAAAAGCGCTTTTACTATCACCACGTCTTGGGTTCAACACTCCGTGTTCCAATCAGGGAATCGAACCTGTGACACATTGGTAAAAAGGACACATCCAAACCGTTTTTGCTATTATGCTTCATGTGTAACTAATTCGCTTTGCTAATATATATAGTTTCTTTGATATTTTAGCCACACAAATATCGAAAGTCTAGGTTCACCCCTGATTACGAGACTTACTAACATTCTATTATGACCTAACAATATTATTTATTTTAGTAATGTCGTGTGATTGAATTAGTTTCTAATAATGGAAGTGTTGAATGGGTGAACAGAATATGCATACACTCTCAAAGTGGATGAAAAAAGTGATGTTTATAGCTTTGGAGTGGTGCTATTGGAGCTGATTATAGGAAGGAAGCCAGTTGGTGAGTTTGGAGATGGAGTAGACATCGTTGGATGGATCAATAAAACTGAATTAGAACTTTATCAGCCGTCGGATAAAGCATTAGTGTCAGCAGTGGTGGACCCACGACTCAATGGATACCCTTTAACTAGTGTTATCTATATGTTCAACATAGCTATGATGTGTGTTAAAGAAATGGGACCTGCAAGACCTACGATGAGGGAAGTTGTTCATATGCTCACTAATCCACCTCACTCTACAAATCACAACTTAATTAATCTCTAGTATTAGATAGATAAATGAGTTCACTTCTTTGAAAATAAATTAACAAAACAAACTGTGCAAGTGATTTGTACCTGTATCTAGTAGATTGGCAGAAGTGAAACAGAAAATCATGTGTGTAGTATTAAATAGGTTTGAATTTCACAATGTTGTGTGATTTGATATATTTTTACTGATTGTGTTTCATGAAATTTTGTACAATAGGATTATTATTTTGAGAAAGGGTTTTGAGTAGTACTACTATTGTTATTGTAACTTCAGCCTTGAATGAATATGTGAAAATATATGATTTAGATTTCTTTTAAATGGGAAATGTAGAGTGGGTTTAGACAAATTTTAGATATAATACGAGAGAGGATGGTGTTTAAAATGGAGAAAAAAAAGATATATAAAGAAGTAAATCAAGAGACCGATAGATAGATAGATAGATAAATATATAGATAGATAGATAGATAGATAGAATGGTAAACAAATGAAATTTAGAGGGTCCTTTTTCGAAAAAATATGTATTTGGGTAAAGTATTAAAAAACAAATTAAGAGACATAAAGAGAGAAATGTAGACAAATGAAATTTATATTTTTGGATAAGGATTCTCTAATTTCCATTTGTCCGCCTTTCTATCTCTATCTTGATTTGCTTTCTCTCACGTCTTTTTCCCACCATTTTAAACACCATTATTTATCTTATTCTATCCAAATGTTGTCTAAGCTCAAAAGGTAGAGGATCCAAATTCATATTTTCGACAAGGCTCTTATAATTTATGACCATTTAACGGTCATTTATCTACCTTTCTCTCTATCTCTTTCTTGATATGTTTTCTCTCACATATTTTTCCTCCATTTTAAACATTACCATCTATCCTTTTTTATCCAAATTTTTGTCTATGTCACTCTACATTTTTCGCCTATAAAGTAGATGATCCAAATCCGATTTAAACCTTCTACCTTTTATATTTTTAAAATAAATAAATTTTTCAAATGAGTTATAATTTTTTTTTATAATGATAAATATATTTTCTCTTTTTATTTATCATTTTCGAACATTACTAAAGAAAAAAGGAAAAATCCAGATAAAAAGAAAAAAGAAACCAACTACGATACAAGATTCAACAAACCTCTAATCTACCAACAAGGAAAAAGAGGTAAAGTTAGAAACAAAATAAAAAATACGAGTAGACAAAGGTAAATTAAGACCAAACTTTGAAAAAGAATCTATCACACCTTACACTTTGACAAACGATTAAGAAGACCTTTAACTTAAGTTACCAACTCAAAACACGGATGGTTCCAATTACAACCAACTTCCAGCAACAATGACGCAGTACGGAAGCGTAGGGTTAGCAAGCGCTAAACCTAGATAGAAAAGAACAAGTTTGCAAGCGACAAACTTGTGAAAATAGGGTTGCAAGCGACAAACCTATCAAAATAAGGGTTCCGGAAT
>Ga0228710_1002307_pt1 | contig 29973 bp, 17 predicted proteins | sample MedpolnodulmetaG_FD_177995 | JGI IMG/M metagenome (GOLD analysis project Ga0228710, IMG submission 177995) | Root nodule microbial communities from Medicago polymorpha collected in Santa Monica, California, United States - pink nodules | ecosystem: Host-associated > Plants > Roots > Nodule...
CCCCCCCCCCCCCCCTCCCCTCAAGTTAGTGTTTAGATATCAATCATGTTGATCAAGTATTCAAATGTTGTTCTTCCCAAGCTCTTGGTTAATATGTCTGTTGTCTATTGATTGGAAGGAACAAATGGCAAGCAGAGAATACCGGAATCTATCTTTTCTTTGATGAAATGACGATCAATCTCAATATACTTTGTATGATCATGTTGAACAGGATTGTGAGCAATGCTTATAGCGGCCTTGTTGTCAAAATACAATTTCAATGGATGTTTTACCACTATCTGAAGTTCCTTCAAAACTCTAAGAATCCACACACCTTCATAAATTCCTTGAGTCGTTGCTTTAAACTCAGCTTCAGCACTACTTCTTGCAACTACTCCTTGTTTTTTACTTCTCCAAGTCACTAGGTTCCCTTGCACATATATGCAATAACCTGAAGTTCACTTTATATCTGTAGTCGAGCCTGCCCAATATGCATCAATGAATATTGCCACATTTTTATCATTGGTCTTCTTGAAGAATAAACCTTTTCCAGAAGTTGCTTTCAAGTATCTCAAGATTTTGTGCGCAGCTTCAAGATGTTCTTCATATGGAGCATGCATGAACTGACTAACAACACTTACAGAGAAAGTAATGTCAGGACGAGTATGAGCCAAATATATCAGTTTTCCAACTAACCTCTGATACATTTATAACCTTTTTGAGAAGATGAATAACCTATGAAAACACATTTGATTGTACGGGGTTCAAGTTTACCAAAATGTTTATGTTAAATTATTTAGTCCTATTATCTGTTCTAAGAATTGTATTTAAGTGTTAAATTGTGTCTGCACCAATTTACAAAAGTTTTTAATTATCTAACCTACCTCTGATTTTTCTTTTAACAAGTATACCCAACAAAGTCTAGTATGATCATCCGTAAAGGTGATAAACAATTTTTTGTTGGATAAAGTACTAGTTTGATTAGGCCCCCAAACATCGCTATGAATAATTGAAAAAGGTTTTGAAGGTTTATAAGTTTGAATTGGAAAAGAATTTCGATGATGTTTAGCAAATTCACAAACCTCACACTAAAAGAAGATATATCTTTCCGTTCAAATAGTTTTCGAAACAATGCCTTTAAATATTTAAAACTAGGGTGACCCAACCTTAAATGCCATAACATAATGCCATCCTTGTTATTTGAAACAAAAAAAATTTTAATAGAAGAACTTATTGGTCCAGATTGATGTCTGGTTTCTGGTTCATCTTCAAAGTAGTAGAGTCCACCACTCTGCTTAGCACTTCCAATTATCTGTCCCGAGATCAAATCATGAAATACATAGTAATTATCAAAGAAAAGAGTTTGACAATTTTTGTTTTTGGTTAGCTTATTGATAGATAACAAGTTGCAAGACAAATTTGGGATATGTAGTACATCTTGGATGGTTAATTGGGGAGACAAAACAATAGAACATTTTCCTGCCACAGCTGAAAGAGAGCCATCGACAACCTTAATTTTGAAATTTCCTGCACACGGTTTATATGAGGATAATAAACTAAAGTCTCCGGTCATGTGATCGGTGGCTCCAGAATCAACAATCCATGTATGATTAGGAATGACACCGAGGTGGACATATTTTGAAAAGTTACCTTTCTGGGCAATGGAGGAGGTAGGTGTTTGTAGCTTAAGGAGTTCGTACAATTTATCTAGTTGTTCCTTAGTGAATGGAAATGCATTCGAGGAAGATTGTGGCTCTTGATCACAATTAACTTGGAGTGCACAAGTTGATGAGTTGAAAATTATCTTACCCATCATCACCTTTTGTCGTGCCTCCTCTCGTTCGAACATAGATTTATTCATCCCCTTCATTTTTCGATTCCAGTAACTAAAAAAGAAAAAAACAGCAAGCTACAATTCGAAGTTTTTTTTTGGATGAAAAATATCGCGTGTGAACAGTGCCGCGGAATGAATAGTGTGCACGTGAACCATACTCGTGGGAGTGAACAGAACTCACTTGAACAGTACTAGCGAGATGAATAGTACTCTCTGAATAAAAAAACAAAACAAAAAAAAAAACGTAATGGCGACGGTTAGGGTTTATGCGAAAGCAAGGCCCCCAAAATCAGGGGCTCTAATGCCATGTAGAAAATAAAATTGATGGTAATCTAATAATTTGATTATGAAGAAATAAGATCTTTTTTTTTTTTGTAGATAGACGAAATGGCAAAGCCATTATAAACTCACACACACAAGTGGAGGTACCGGGGTTCGAACCCCGGTCATGACATCCGGCCTAACAATTTCGGAATTTTGCCAGTTGAGCTAGGACTTCTGGATAGAAATAAGATCTTTTTATAAGAGAAAATACAAGTGTTAACTCCTTCATTTTAGGTGTGGTTTAATGGTAAATAAGTAACCATAAATAGGATAATAAAAATAATAACGATATATTTCAACAAATTCCTTGGAGTATTTAAAGAGTGTAATGTTGTAAGTTAATTAAGAGGGTATAAACTTGAATAAACCAAGAATACGATGGTAGTAGTTAGAATGATCGATGGTATTGAAAGTGATCGAAAGTATGAAGATAAGACATAAAATAGGAATGAGTTAAAGAAGTGAAAAGGACGATTATAAGAGGGGATATGGAGTAGGTGATTTTGGGAAACTGATGAGGTCAAACATAATCTCCTTAAACCAATAATGAGCTTAGGAAGGTTGTAGGTTAAAGAGTAAAAGAGTCAAGATAAATGGTAATGTTAAAGAAGAGATGAGGCGTATGTAAACGAGAATAAGAAGAGGTGGGTTAAATAAATGGGTATGGTGAGAGATAATAATTGTGTTAGGATAAATATCGACTTACTTAAGATTAATAAGACGATACTATAACATTGTAAATAACGTGGTCACCTTGTGAGTCTCAAAACACGAATTAAGTTGGACGAGAATAAGATGATTATAAAAGGGGTTATAAAGTGATGGGTTGGGGTAATCAAAGGTAACCAAGTAATTTACCCAAGGGAATTAAAGAGCCTAAGATGTTTGATAGACATGAATGTATAAGGTGTAAAAATGAATAAAGAATATAGTATGGTCGAATTTAGATGATTGTAGACAATGACAAGATTGCTAAGATGAAATGTAAACGAAGATAGGGAGTTGTGTATTAAGTAATGAATGATGTTACAGATAATAATAGCGCTGAGTAAGATGAGAATTGATTAGAAGAGAGTAAGATGAATGAGGAAGAATAAAAGAGATAAGGATTTATAGTGATTGACGATAATAATAATGACCGATAATGAGAGAATAGAACCCTAAAATGTAATGAAGTTTTAGTGGGGAAAGTCGCTGACTTCGAAAGTAATGATAATGTGGGATAATAAATTTAAATTAGAATGAAGTTAAGATTATGGGAATGGTTAATGATACAAATGACAATGAATGTGAGAGGAAGTAATACGATATAAAGTTGTTTTAATAAGAAGAATAATTATGAAAGAGGTAATGACGATGGTGAGGTAAAACCAAGTTGTCTAGATGGAAGACGTTATAAGGAATGTTAATGGAGAAGTAAACATCTTAAATTAAGAATGAATAATAGGGTATGCTATTAGGATGAAAGATGTATATACGCTCATATAAGATGTTAATTGATGACGAGAAGTTATCGTTGTATGATGATGATTTATGATGAGATAATAATTGTTGTATGTCGATGATGAATGATGAAATAAATGACGCATGTGAATGACGAATAATGACAAATGACATGCTTGGTTTATAATGACGAATAAAATGACGAAATAATTTATGTTGTGAGAATGATCTGTTGCTGATGTGTTATTATACGGTGTTTAATGAGTCTTCATGCATCATATCATAATTAGGAAAAATGACGAATCACGAATGTATGTTTAGTAACACAACTCTGACATACATTAAAATGACAATAGAAATCGGTACCGATGTGCATATAGGCCTTAAGGATGAATTGCATCTTCTAATATACATATGGGTGTGTTGATCTTGATACTGTTGGGAATATTATGTATATTCCTTTGGTGTTTTGAAATTGATGAATTATGTGAATGGATATGTAAATGATAATGTGAAATGATGATGTGTAAATGATGAAGTATAAACGATGATATATATGTGATGATGAGTAAATGAGTTTGACTTACATCGATTCCAAGTATTGACGTTATTCGTGTATTTTATTTATCTTTTATCAATTGTAATATCACCTTTTTGATGTTGTTGTGTGCTCTGGGGTACATACACTCAGGACAAGGAGCTCTAGCTACGGGACAATTAGAAGTTGGCGATAGAAGTTCTCTTTTGCCATTATCCTTATTAGTGAAAACCATGTAGTCGAACACGTGCTCTGATTTGTAACATTAGGGTCGGTGGGTTATCATTTAATTTATGCTATGAAGTTTAAAGATCTTAGAAGTTCTGTTTACTTTACTTGATGATGAAAATTAAACTTGTTTTATTGTGACAGTCGAATTATTCCGCTGCTGATTCGAGATTTAATAATATATGAAGTTTTTGAATTATGATATTTGTATTATGAATTTGATAAATGACGAGTAGGAGTAACACCTTATATTAAATTCATTCTTTTACACAAGAGCGCTTATATGAGATGACACATGTCTCTTATAGCTTAATCAAAGTCCTGGGTTCGAATTCAACCTTGCGCATGCAGCAGTGTTAAAACTCTTAGGGAGAGTTACCGCCCATTTTGGGTCCCACTATGCTCGAAGGATTAGTCCTCGCAGTTGCACGCAGAGGATACCCGATTTATACCAAAAAAATTCATTCTTTTTATTTAATATTCCAAAGTTGGGGTTTAGGGTATTACATTAACGGTTTTTATCTTGATACTTTCTCCGTTCTTAAATACATGTCTAAGTCGATCACATGACACTTTTTAATACAAAATTTTGATAATTAATATCTTTAATTATCTATCATAAAAATAATAAAATTTGATATTATGAAAATATTCATTGAAACAAGTCGAACAACATCTTAAATGCTAATATTTGTATTTATTTATTAGTAAATATAGTCAAAGAAATTTTTGTGAACCATGCATATTGTAAAACCGCAACATGTATTTAAGAATAGAGGGACTAAGTAGATAAACAAATTAATAATATTTTTTTAAGGAAAACAAATTAATAATAATTAGTTTGCTCATAAAAAACAAATTAATAATTATTCAAAAAATTAATTGATTATAGTAATTTGCAACAACATTAAAAAAACAAATTATTTTCTTTGAAAAAAAAACTTATTAATTTGTAGCAACATTAAAAACAAATTATTAAGTAACAACATTAAGAATTTAAGAACATGGTTGACATTTGTCTTTCTAACAAAAGAAAATTATGAACATTATTACTAATTAATCACTAATCATGAAAGATCATGTTTCCTCATTTTATCGAATGCTCTGTATGAATCCCACCCCGTCCATTGTAGAATTTAATAAGATTTTAGGTTCCATTGTTAAGACTACCAACAACCATTATCCCACTGCTATTTCCCTTTTCACCATTTGCAATTCCACGGAATTATGCCTGATATTGCTACTTTCAACATTGTGATTAATTGTTACTCTCACTCAGCGGCGAAGCTCGCAAACAATTTATGCAGGGGTCAACTATAAAGAAGTTTTTTTTTTTAAACAAACATTTTAAATTTAAGGATAAAATATATTTTTAATCCCATAAATTATAATTTTTTAGGTTTAGTCCTTAAAATAATTATTCAATTTCTGTCTCAGTTTTTTAAAATTATACAAAAAAAAGTGGTTTTAGTCTTGAATTTAATCTCTAACAAAAAATTAAGGACTAAAATTAACAAATCTTAGGAACTTAACATAAAAATTGCTATTTAGAAACATCGGGCAAAATGCGTTTCGAGAACCCAATTTCATCAATAATTGTCTATTTAATAATAGATTAATAATGTCTTTTCAAATGTAAATAAATAGGTTATTTGCAAGAAACTCATTGTCCATTTAATTTGTCTATGACTATTGTCTTGATAATTTTTATTGTTGAAAAAAGTTTTTCTATTGTTGTTATTGACACCAAAAGTGTCAAACCAATACAAATAAATATATCATTCTAGTAGTAATTTTTTTACTTTATTATTTATGCTAATTTTTGCAACTAAATTTATTTGGGATAGCTCAATGTTTATTATTTGGGGTAGCCAGATATAAATACATACGACCACTTCAAAAATAATTTTTTTTTTTGGGGCAGCCAAGGGTACCCCTCCCATATGAAGGGCTACGCCCCTGCTCTCACTTAGGGGAAATGAATTTTGCTTTTTCCGTATTTGCTAAGATTCTCAAATTAGGTCATCACCCCACAACAATAACCTTCAATACACTTATCAATGGTATGTGTCTTAACGGTAAGGTCAAGGAAGCTTTTTTTTTTTTTTCTTTTTTTTTTTTATCATTTTTGCATTTAATTTTATTTCTGTTTATTATTATCATTTTGCATTTTAATTTTTGTCATTTATTTATTTGCAATTAGAATATATTTTAGAGAAATTGTAAATATAAAGAAAAATATGCATTGTCTTTTATTTATTTATTTAGCTTTCATATATCAAAAAATTCAAACGAAAAGACATTAGGTTTAGTTTATTATCCAAGGGAAAGAGGATTCGTTTTGACCTAGCGTTACTACGGAATTCTCTCGCGTTTAATTTATTGTCACTTTAACTTTTAGGCCTTTTAAAAATAATAAAAATAAAAAAAACATTCAAATAATCAAAAAAAAAAATTCACAAAAAAATAAATTATTTTCCTAAAAAAAAACTTGATCCTCATAAAGTGATTTTCCATTTTTATTTTCTTAAAAAAACTTTAATCCATTTTAATATATTTAAACCCTTTCTTAAAATAATAAAAAAAAAACAAATTTTCTCTTTGCCATTTTGCTTTTATTTTTAAAACCTTTCTTAAAAAATAACAAAAAACATCAAACAAATCACTCGGCTTTTTACCCCGAACTATGTGGTTTTGATCCCTCATGGGTACGTAGGCAAAAGACTTTGTCTTTCCGAATCAAAAAAATATAAATAAATATATTCTTTTTCACCAATCTTATTTGCAAGCAAATGATAAACAATTTTAGCCAAAAATAAATAAATGCAAGAGGTTCCTATTGAATACTATAAACATTTAGGGTGTTAATACCTTCCCTTTACGTAACTAACCCCCGAACATTAAATCTCTAAAAATTGTGGGTTTATTCAAACTTTTCCCCCTTTCCCTTGGAAAAAATTAAAGCTCGGTGATGAACCTAAATTTGTGAGTCAACACTAATCAATAACTTGATCTCCGAAAATCACCTCGACAACCTTAACAACATTAACCAATACAAGAATTTCTCACCTCATTCTTTATCTAACTTAATCAACTCAACAAATACAACTGTATCATAAACATCGCCTCTGGATACAAAATAGTATCATAAACATCCTCTCTGGATACAAAGTAGTATCATAAACATCGCCTCTGGACACTTATGAATGCATGAACATATGACTCAACAATGCATACATTCATACAACAAATCATCAACATAAACACTAACATTTTTCATGCATGCGATCACCATCAATCCACCATCATTTTTGCATGTAAGAACTCATAATCATTAATAAATCATCATCATTAAAATTATCATCATAATCATCATCAACAACAATCACCTCAAAGAAACAATAAGGTTTCACATTCACATAACACATAAAAGACGGACAACTATCTACATCATGACATTCATTATATTAAACACCCATTCATCATTGATTTATTCTTATTCTATCATATCATCTTAAGCATGAAGCCAATTGTAAGGTATCCGGTCATGAAACCACATTTTAACAAAGTTTGTCTATTTTCACAACTTTCATCATTTTCTAAGCAATTCACCAAAAACAAAGCATTCATGTCCGAACACCTCAACAAGGCATATACACTAATCACATATGATCATAGTAGCATAGACATATCCACATCATAAGCCAATTCCAATTAATTCCAAAGTTTCACTAAGTTCGTCTCATTTTATCACTTTTTCAAAGAATTCCAATTTTCGAAGCAAACAATGTTAAAGCTCATGCCTACCATTCAAAACCATTTTATAACTCATTGTTACAGTAAACAACCCTAATCCTACCCTTTTCCATTGAGAAAACGAGATTTCGGAAAATTTCATGTTCTTGAACATTTTTCATAAAGTTTTGATTCGATTCACAAAACCAATTTCAATCCAATTCATTTGATGTTTCCAAAGGTTTAGCAAGCATAACAACTGTTAAATACATCAAAAGAATCGTTTAGGAAAGTCTGGATCGACCCCGAGTACCTGGAATGCCCCAAAAGGAGGGTGCTGAACTGAGCAACTCGCCATTAGCTATCCATGAGCTCACCTGGCGAGTTGCACCAGAACATGGAACCCTGTTCTGGAGTATCCTCTCGAAAACCCATCCAAATTTCCCCAAAAACCCCGATTTTGATCCCCTTTGACCCAAATTCGTCCCCCAAACTTGTTAATTGGTTAACATACATCAAAAGGCAATCAAAACAACATCAAACATAGAATCATATCATCAAAGTCATCATCTAGTTCAGTTTTCACCAAAAGTTCATATTTTCTCATTTTCATTCAAACTTCACAAATAACCACACCAATTCAAAACCCATCAACATACAAACATGTACAAACATTTATGAAGTGAATTTAAACATGTTTCAACAATAATCACTCATCAATTCATGGTTCACACTTGAATAAGCAAAAATTATCAAAACAACTTATCACCAACAACAACTATGAATTTTAAGCACATAACATATCAATTTCATGAAACTTAACATACCCATAATTACAGATGAATTAAAAGCACGGAATTCATCATCAAAAATCACAAAAGTCACAATTAACACAAAAGCACTTAAGACCAATAATTGAAAAGATGAAGTTATAACTTAATTGATGAAAATGATCTATCCCCCTTACCTATAGGTCTTGAATCCACTAACTTAAACTTCAATCTCCTCTTAACTCTTCAAACCCCAAGCTTTTCTCTAGCTTCCTCTTCTTTTCTCTTCTCTCCAAGTCTTGTGATCTACTTTCTCTCTCTACCTCTTAAGTTTTTGAGAAAAACTATTTATTCATGTTTTGGACTTATAGAAGAAGTATCTAAATCCTTTGTATGATTTGTATTATTTGCGTGATTTATCGCTTTAAGGGTTTAGGGTGTTACAATATTTGTATTATGAATTTGATAGATGATGAGCAGGAGTAACACCTCATATTAAATCCATTTTTTTACAAAAGAGCGCTTATATGAGATGACACATGTCTCTTCTAGCTTAACCAAGGTCATGGGTTCGAATTCAGCATTGGGCATGCAACAGTGTTAAAACTCTTAGGTAGAACTTACCACCCATTTTGGGTCCCACTATGCTCGAGGGATTAGTCATCGCAGTTGCGTGTGGAGGATACCAGGTTTACACCTAAAAAATTCATTCTTTTTATCTAATAGTCCAAAGTTGGGGTTTAGGGTGTTACATTAATTGTTTTTATCTTGATCCTTTCTCCATTATTAAATACACGTCTCAATCGATTACATCACACATGTTAATACAAAATTTTGATAATTAATATCTTTAATTATCTATCATAAAAATAATAAAATTTGATATTATGAAAATATTAATTGAAACAAGTCGAATAACATTTTAAATGCTAATATTTGTATTTATTTATTTATTAGTAAATATAGTCAAAGAAATTTTTGTGAACCATGCATGCATATTGTAAAACCGCAAATGTATTTAAAGAATAGAGGGACTAAGAAGATAAACAAATTAATAATATTTTTTTAAGGAAAACAAATTAATAATAATTAGTTTGCTCATAAAAAAAATTAATAATTATTAAAAAAATTAACTAATTATAGTAAATTGAAACAACATTAACAAAAAACAAATAAATTTTCTTTCAAAAAAAACTTATTAATTTGTAGCAACATTAAAAACAAATTATTAAGTAATAACATTAGAATTTAAGAACATGATTGACATTTGTCTTTCTAACAAAAATAATTTTATTCCTTCAAATTTTTATTTTAGTTTTATGAACATTATTACTAATTAATCACTAGTCATGAAAGAACATTGACAAATGACAATAGTACTCTAGTCCGTAGAAACCGCACAATTAACCCAAAGTTAATCAGTTAGTTTGTTGTGTCACAAATTAAGCTATGCCAACCTTATTATCAGTTATCACCCAAATCAAAACTAACTAAACAATCTTCGAAAACGACATCGTTTCCTCTCATTTTCCCTTCATATAAATAAATCACTCATTCTTTTTCTTCAGGAAAAAAGAGTGAAGAAGAGAGAGGAAAATCTCTACTCTTTTCTCGCTTCATTCCAGATTCGTTCAATTTTCGAATCCATGGCAAGATTTCAAACCTAATTCGCTTTCGAATTTCAATTCATTCTCAAATCATGCACTTCATGTTAATTAACGGTAAGTTTTTTCATTATAATTTGTGGTTCTCGTTTTTTAATTTTCCTATTTAGAAGAATATTATGATTATTGTGAAAATTAGGTTTTGTTAATCTAATTATTATAATTTTATATAATGATCTCAGATTTTTGTTTTGTTTTTATTTTAATCGATTGTTATAATTTAGATTGGAGTTAGGTTATGGTGTTATTTGGAGATTTTTTATTTAATTATTTGTTAATTGAGATTGTGTTAGATATGAGATTGTTAATTTGTTGACTTAAATGTTATGGATCAAACATTGTAATAATCTTTATTGTGCTCCTTTAAATTGAATTGACAAAGCACCTTGAAAATGTGAAATAAACCAATGAAGCACTGACACCGACATAATTGAATGTAATCACATGTGTGGGTGTCTGATATTGACTCTAGTCAGACACAATTCCATTGGAAGTGTCGGTGCTATAGAGAAATAAACACCTACTCCCTCCGGTCTCAAGTATAAGAAAAGATTCTTTTTTTAGGTTCATTGAATAATTAATATATCTGCTTTACAATGTAGACCAGATACATTAACTACTCAATGAACCTAAAAAAGGAATCTTTTCTTATATTTGAGACCGGAGGGAGTATATGGTTTTACATTATTTTAATGTTGATAGGACCTAGTTACCTACGTTGGTTAATGGTTACACATCACATGGGGAATGTAACTCTTTCAAGTTTTTGGGTTTTTAAAACATGCAACAAAGTAATGCAGTGATTCATGATATAAATTGTGATTCTTTATGCGCGGTTTAATTGTCTGTTTTTTCATTCATTTTTATATATTTAATTTTTTTTTTTGTGTCATTTTTAGAACTACATTCTATTATTGCCAGTGTTGTCAAATAGCTGCCATAGTGTATCGGAGTTTGAACAAATCGATCAATATTGTTCCTCAATATGCTATTTAGTAAGAAGTGTTATCTGATAGTGACCATAGCAGTGTTATAGCACTTTAGCGTTCTAGAAATTAAACAAAGCGCTATGACAACACTGGTTATGGCATTGTGCTATGAATATGACATGATGTTCTATAGTAGTTATAACTTGGCAATTTGTGATGAACAATTTTCTTGTGACTCGATTATTCAAATTTCAGAATTAATTTAATCATATATTCATACATATTGTGCTTCTCGGATGGTGTTTAAAATACTACAAACAAAATGCATCGGAATTACTTTTGCTTCATTATTTTTATTTTCTTACGGATGATGTTCTTTAGAAGTTATGTAAACTTGTGGGTTTTCAATTTTGACATATAATTTTATGGTTCTACTTGTGAGTCTACTTTTCTTGGATGTCAGATGTTGTTAAAATTATGTTAGTTTTCCTTTTTGTATTTACTTGTTTTACTGGCATTTGTGTACTTATTTTAAGCAGTCACACACAAATTAAGACTTTGTTATTGATTTTTTGCGTAGATTTTTAGAGGTTGAGGTCAACTGGGGAAGCCAATAGCCGAGACTCAGTTTCACAGCAAAGTGATTCTTTTGTTGGACAATGACTTATTTACTGATATTGCTGTGATTTCTGCCGTTGCATTGTAAACTTATCATCTTTAATGATGTGGAATTTCGCATCACATGCCCTTACGAGCATTAGAATGAAAAGAAGCTCGACAGAGCCAATCCTAAGTTGTGCAGAATGCTCAGATGATGAGGTCTGCTCTAATGTAAGCAAAGATGAAGGGCTGGAATGTCCAATATGCTGGGAATCTTTCAATATAGTTGAGAATGTGCCTTATGTCTTATGGTGTGGCCACACCCTCTGTAAAAATTGTGTCCTAGGACTTCAGTGGGCTGTGATGAAATTTCCTACTCAACAAATCAGGATTCCTTTCTTCGTTTCTTGTCCATGGTGCCATCTACTATCATTCCGGTTCATCTACAAGGGAAATATGAAATTTCCTCGCAAGAATTTCTTCCTTCTTTGGATGGTTGAGAGTCTAAATGGGGATAGACATAAGGCTGTTTCTGCTTCTGTGGACAGCCAGCCAATTTGGTCCCCCAAGGTCAACCTTTTGGGAAGTCAAGGTACTGGTTGTAGCCCTAGTAGGCCCTCAAGTAGTCACTGTTCTGAACAATTGGGATCTAACAATGCTGTTCGCCTAAGTGATAGAGAGAGGCACTATTTTTCCCTTCATAAGTCTCTGGATTTCTTCCTTCACTTTACATCCAAGTTCCCATTGGTCATCATTTTCCTTCTGATAGCCTTTTTTGTAATTCCCTGCAGCATTGTTATTTTAATCATTTACTTCCTACTCACTATTATTTTTGCTATCCCATCATTCATAGTATTGTACTTTGCATACCCTACGATCCAGAGATTGGTTAGAGAAATAACTTCATAAGATGAAGACTTGCTCCTACAGTCAGTTCTGGTGGTTTAATCCAACTTATTGGGAAAAAAAACTTTGGATTGAAAGTTCTACCATTTGGTAATTCTGTTGTTATTTTTAGGTTTTCATACTTTTACGATTTATTTCTTGTGTAGTTTTTTGTGCCATTTTCATATCAACTAATTAAGAGTAATTTTATTCTTTTGTCAGTTGTAATTTTCGTTTTCCTGAAGTGAAGTTTAACTGTTGTACAAAGAAGTCTTACATGCTAAAATTTTATGTGCAAAATTACTATTGTTCTGTGAATACTTGTAGAATATATGTTTCTTGCAACATCTCTTAAGTATGGGCTTACTTTGATTTTACATGTCATGATGGAAATTGCCATATGCTTCATTATATAGCTTAATTTTATAACCTATTAAGCTCTGGATTAGCATTTGTTTCAGCATTTCTGACCTAATTACCGGGTGACCTTTGACGTCTGCACCGGTTTCCACACCCTAGTTTGATTTAAATACAATCATTGATGTTTCATATAATCATTGATCATCTTATTGGTTAATTTGTCATTTCCGAAAAATGAAGTTGACTATCGAACTGTGCTACCAAAACTAAATCCCAAAACAAGGAAAGCTAAACTGGTTTACACAAGAAGTAGCTCTTGTATTTGGTGAAGCTTACATATCTGTTTTTCAATTTTTATTTTATTTTATAACATCTTGTATTGTCTTAGTATTAATGATGACTAAGAGCTATAGATAGAACTATGTACAAGCACTTAGATCGTTGCTTCTCAAACTCCTGGATATTTGTCCATTAACTCATCAATTAACTCAATTAACTCCGGACTTGGAATTGTACTTGCCTTCCCTTTTGCTTGTAACTTTTCATTTTCTAGGCAGCTTTCCTCAACCTTGGCTCTCGCTCTGTCTGCAACTCTATTTACATACTTCATCTTATTTTGAAATTTCTCCAAAGATTTCTTCCTTCCCCGTTCAAGTTCACTCTGCAATTTTTTTCGGCTTTCTTCAGCCTTGGCTCTCGCTCCGTCTGCAATTAGATTTACATACTTCTCCCAAGATTTCAACCTTCCCTTTTCAAGTTCACTCTGCAATTTAGAAGTTTGCAATTAGTTTTTAAATTAAAGTTCAACTTTTCATCTCCCATTACATTTTTTACCCGGGCTCTCTAGTTTTTTTTTATCATTCCAGACTTATTGTTCATACTAGACTGCTAATTGTTTTACAGATAGCATCTACTCACATGTTTTGAACTCTGAAAAAGTTATGAATAAGACACAAATTTAACAAGACCTAGAACATTATCTGATTTTAGGTAAGGAAGCATTTCATGACCTGCTTAAAGAAAGCACTAAATCAATTAGATCCATGAAACCTAATAAAGAGTGTCCGAGAGAAACCTGTTGCTTCATTAGCTCGCGTTTGGCTTTTATCTTCTTCTTGTCTTCCCAGGAATCTATCAACTCTTTAGACTTCTCATACTTGACAATGTTTTTCATTAGTATATAAACTGCATGTAATGCTTGATTCAAGAGATGATAATATTTACTCTAGTTATGTTTGAGAGTGTTTTCTTTGTATTCAATGTAATCCTACTTCCAAGTACCTTTGTTTGATCTTGTCGGGCTCAGTTCTCTCCTGTTTTTCTGCCCATTGTTTGACCTTGTCGATCACAGTTCTATCCCATACATCTGCACTTGTCTCCCCATTGTTTGATCCTGTTGTAGTCTCTCTTTGAGGGTCAGGTTTCCTTGAAGTCTTCCTAATTGATGATGGTGGTGACGGCAGTGAAGGAGGAGCTTTTGGTGCTGTGGTGTCAGTTTTTTTTCTAGTGAAAGATGAAGTCTTTTTCACTGATAGTGCAGGGGTAATGGGGTTTTCCGGTTTCTTTTCTTCTACAACTTGGTCATCTTTAGATCTAAATGAACCTAAACATGATGCAGACAAAGTTTAATAAACTTGATTTTCTTTTTGTTTTTTTACTTAAGAGTAATGATAATTATGATTCATAAATGGAGTGGTATGTGCTCATATTTACCTGATAATCGCTTGGATATACTACTGAGAAGGGACTTTGAAGATTTTGGGCTGTCCACCTTGCTTTTGACCTTGGCCGATGATGCCTCCGGGGTCTCACTCTTCTGCTCAGAGGTCTCTTGCAAATTAATTGAGAATGCAGCAGCAGCTACTGCTGCACCATGCACCATTTCTATGTAGTCGTTATCACGACCTGTTTTACTTGAAAGCTGTTTTTGTAACCAACTCTGGCCCTTTTTCTTCTCTGCTGAAAATGGTCAAGACAGTTTTTACACGAGGTCAAATGAAATTTTATCCCACGTTTTTCTGAACTGACTTGGCTGTTGGTTGCATGCTCTTATGTGTAATTGTCTAGACTTCATTTCTAAAACTTTTCAATAACCATGCATGGCATAATTTTTTTTTATCTTTGTTTCTTTTCCTCATTTTTATGGTAAATGCTTGATAAATTAGTAAAATTATGAAATACTCATTTTTATGGTAAATTCTACATCTAGTTATCACACAAACATTAATCATACACTACAAGAGAGAAGTGAAAGAGAGATTAGCTTTGCAAGACTTCATTCCCAATAGGTACTCATTTCAACCACTCCCTAGTGGGGTACATAATAAGTTGGATATATTATATATTGGTTCGGAAACCACCGATGAGAGAAATGAAGGTAAGGGGAAATAGGTAACCAAACATTACCTTTGAAAGACTGAGTTTTCTGCATAGGTATTTTCCGATCCCTTGTGGCACCAAGATCAGCTTTGTTCTCCTCCGTACCAGTAAGTTGTACCCTAACAAAATTGTTCATGTAAAGTTTGTAAACCGATGAAAATTATGAGCATCTTTAGTTCTATTTTTATATAGCTTACACCAATATATCTGTTGAACAAATATTTACTTGATGTAGATATTATTAAGAGGAATGCTAACAACACACATTCTAACACACACTTTTCAACACACTCTCTTTGATTGGTTAAAAGTCACATGGGTCCCACCAAAACATGTGGGTTCCATATAAATTTGGTGGGTCCCATACGAATTAAGAAGACTTCAAGGAAACCTGACCCTCACAAAGGAAGGAATTAGAAGAGAAACATAGATATTTTTATGTAACATAATCCTATTGATTAGGGGGAAGGGTTCCCTTCAGGGACAATATGGTCCTGTAAAATCAAGACCCTTAAAAGAAAAGGGTGTTGAGGATTTTATAATGATGTTTGAATGATGGAGATTCTCCTTCGTATTGGTGATCGGTTCAACAGAGAAGACATGAGATTTTCAATGGTGAGATTCTGATCAAACATGGGTTCTCAATAATTTTCATATTCAATATTTAATTTATTGCAAAATAACGTTGAAAAACTAGCTTTTTCAATCTTGTTACCACCATTAACAGTGGTAAATATTAAATATTGTAACAATAAGCAAGATATATATGACTGCAGTATATTTGCAATACATGTTTACCATCCAATAAGATGTGTGAGAAGAAAATTCAGAGCTACTAACCTCATTTGAGTTCATAAATTCTCCATTCTACTGGGTGGGTTTTATTCTCAGGTTTTCCATCCATCACTTATATGGGTTTGTTATCTGTGGGGCCATCATTTGGAGGAGAACAAGCAAGGTTAAATATACTTTGCATATGGTAACTGGTTTGGATCTCTTGTGCCTTTTGGAGAAAGATAGGTATTCTTTTCTTTGTTGCAGACTTAACTTTCAGTATAGTGTATATTTTAGTTGATCTTCTCGACCAATACTTTTAATCCATATATGATATATCTATGGTGAAGAATTGAAGAATCACTAGTTGTGTGCTTTGTCAAAACAACCTGGAATAAGGATGGGAAAACCACTCTTTCCATTACGTCTTCAAGATAAAAACAAATTTTAAAAATAGATATTAGCGAACATATATTTGCAAGGAACTGTATGCAATATATAGTCCTATATAAAAAGCTGCTTTACATTTTGGGCGCATTTCAAAGTTTATTTAGGTTTATCTTATAACATAAGCATTTATTTTATTTTTTACAAAAATAAACAATATTTCATTCAAATTGATAGAGTACATCGATACGATACAAATCTAAAGTTGCTAAAAACAAAAAAGGATGAATACGTGAACAAACTCACAACATCCATGTTAATAACATAAAACGGCACATGCCTACAAATATGACTATATTCAAGCCACTAAAATACTCATGTTTCTGGATCTGCAACGTTGACGATGCAAAAGTCATTGATTGAATCTGCACTTGATCAAAGCTAATCTTTCAACCTGAATATAATAAACACCGCACTAAGACGGAAAATAAAAACACACTGCACAAAAACGAGATATCAAATAAACAAAGTCGTGCTAGACAACGAAATCAAAAAAACAAAGATTAGAAAATACGTAAAAATCACTTATTATTATTATTATTATTATTATTATGCACTCCAGAGACCTCACATAATTATTATCATGCACTTCTTTATTCCTCCACAGCCATATATAATGACAAATCATTGCTCAAAAATCATTCCACTTAACCTCCAAATTTCCCACCTCAATACACTATAAGTCTATAAGTTATAACCTAACCACTGCTGCAACTCCAGAGGAAAAATAAAACTGCCACATAACTTGGTCGGAAAGATATCTATCCACATAGCGATGTCTAATGGACGATCTCTTAACACATGCAAGGTAGTTTCGATCTCAATATTACAATGCTTACAACAAGGAGCTCCAAATGCATCTTGTTTTTCCTTTCATTGGCTAATAATCTATCTTGACACATAATATGTTCAAAGATATGCAAATTGTTTGAAGCTAAACAAATTGTTTGTCGAAAACCAGATATACTCATAAGACTAACTCTTGTTTGTCTCTTAACTATATAGTTTGTCTCTTAACAAATTGTTTATAACAGCTAATCACTTATATATAGATTTTTCAGATCAAATAACGTTTGTGGTCCTTTAAGACATATATGTTTATAACATGTTAGTTTTTAAGTTTATTTTGTTACAAATTGGTTTTTAAGCACTGCTATCCTATTTTCATCAAACTCAGCTAAAAAGTATTTATGTGGATGTTTAATGTTAAGTTGGTATGCCCAAATTTACCACTCTCAAAACTAGGGCTCATAGGTGTATTACTCAGTCTTGATCTGATACAAAATTGATCCATTACTAACTTTATAATATTGTTAATAAAATATTTATCCGGAAAATGAAGTCGACAGTCGAACTGTGCTACCAAAACTAAATCCCAAAACAAGGAAAGGTAAACTGGTATACTCAAGAAGTAGCTCATGTATTTGTTGAAGCTTACAGTTCTGGTTTTTCAATTTTTACAGCATCATATATTGTTTGAGCATAAATGATGAGTAAGAGCTATTGATAGAACTATGTACAATCACTTAGATCTTTGCCTCTCAAACTCCTTGATGTTTGGCAATTAGTGACCTCAGAAGCAGAAATACATCCGTGGCAGTTTGCACGTTCTTCGAATTGTACTTGCCTTCCCTTTTGCTTGTAGCTCTTCATTTTTTCGGCTTTCCTCAACCTTGGCTCTCGCGCCGTCTGCAACTAGATTTACATACTTCATCTTATTTTGGAATTTCTCCAAAGCTTTTAACCTTCTCCGTTCAATTTCACTCTGCAATTTAGAAGTTTGCGATTAGTCTTTAAATTTCACCGCCCGCAACATTTTTTTCCTGTCCTTTCTAGTTTCTTTTATCATTTCAGACTTATTGTTCATACTAGACAGCTAATTGATTTGCACATAGCACCATCTACTCACATATGTTTTGAACTGTGAAAAAGTTATGAATAAGGCACAAATTTAACAAGACCTAGAACATATCTGATTTTAGCTAAGGAAGCATTTCATGACATGCTTAAAAAAAGATTAAATGCATAAGATCTATGAAACCTAATAAAGAGTGTCTGAGAGAAACCTCTTGCTTCATTAGCTTGCGTTTGGCTTTCATCCTCTTCTTGTCTTCCCAGGAATCTATCAACAATTTCAACTTCTCATACCTGACAATGTTTTTCATTAATATATAAGCTGAATGTAATGCTTGATTCAAGAGATGATAGTATTTATTCTAGTTCTGTTCGAGACTGTTTTCTTTCTTACAGATTCAATGTAATCCTACTTCCAAGTACCTTTGTTTGATCTTGTCAAGCTCAGTTCTCTCCCATTCATCTTCATTTGTCTCCCCATTGTTTGATCCCGTTGTAGTCTGTCTTAGAGGGCCAGGTTTCTCTGAAGTCTTCCTAATTGGTGGTGGCGGTGGTGGCGGTGGAGGAGGAGCATTTGGCGCTGTGGTGTTAGTTTTTTTTCCAGTGAAATTTGAAGTCTTTTTCATTGATGGTGCAGGAGTAATGGCCTTTTCCGGTTTCTTTTCATCTATAACTGAGGATATTGACGACTTGTCACCCTGGTCATCTTTAAATCTAAATGAACCTAAACATGATGCAGACAAAGTTTAATAAACTTAATTTTCTTTTCGTTTATTTACTTAAGAATTATGGTAATTATGATTCATAAATGGAGTGCTATGTGCTCATCTTTACCTGATAATCGCTTGGATGCACTACTGAGAAGGGACTTTGAAGATTTTGTGCTGTCCACCTTGCTTTTGACCTTGGCCGATGAGGCCTCCGGGGTCTCACTCTTCTGCTCAGATGTCTCTTGCAAATTAATTGATAATGCAGCAGCAGCTACTGCTGCAGCATGCACCATTTCTATGTAGTCGTAATCACGGCCTGTTTTACTTGAAAGCTGTTTTTGCAACCAATTCTGGCCCTTTTTCTTCTCTGCTGAACATGGTCGACACAGTTTGTATAAAGTACGTCATATTCAAATGTATCCCACGTTTTTCTGGACTGTATCTGGTTACAATAATTTAATAACCTAAGTGTAGATTTTTAAGTTTTTGTTTCTCTCGTTTTCTTTTCCTCTTTATTATGCTTAATGGTTCACAAACTCTTAAAATTACAAAATAGGCTCAGCAATAATTCTACATTTAATTATAATACTCTAGTTCTAACACACAGATAACCAAATATCACCTTTGAAAGACTGGGTTTTTTGTATAGGTATTTTCCGATCCCTTGTGGCACCAAGATCAGCTTTGTTTTCCTCCGTACCGGTAAGTTGTACCCTAACAAAATTGTTCATCTTTAGTTCTATTTTTGCATAGCTTATACAAAAATATATCTATTGAACAAAAATTTACTTGACGTAGATATTATTAATACATGCTTGTATACAACTACTCTTAGTCTTAGAAACGATCTGTAAAAGTAAAAACTCATAAAGGAAGGAATTAAAAATGAAACACAGATTTTTTTATGTATCATAATCCTATTGATTAGGGGTCCTTTCAGGGACAATATGGTCCTCTAAAATCAAGACCCTTAAAATAAAATGGTGTGAGGATTTTATAATATAAAAAAGTGATATGATGTTTGGATGATGGAGATTCTCTATCGTATTGGTTATTGGTTTCAACCGAGAAAACATGAGATTTTCAATGGAGAGAGTCCGGTATCGTTGATCAAACATGGGTTCTCAACAGTTTTCATATTCAATATTCAACTTATTGCAAACCAGCCTTGAAAAACTAGCTTTTTCAATCTTGTTGCCACCATTAACATGGTAAATATTGTAACAACAAGCTAGGTATGTGTCTGGCATGTATTTGCAATGCATTTTTACCATCCAATAAGATGTGTGGAAAGAAAATCCAGAACAACTAACCTCATTTGACTCCATAAATTCTCCATTCTACTGGGAGGGTTTTGTTCTCAGGTTTTCCTTCTATCACTTGTATGTTTTGTCATCATCCATTAGCCACTTTCTTGTGCTTTATTTGAAATAGAAGAAACCTTGGTAAGGAAACGTTATTTGTGGGGCCATCATATGGAGGAGAACAAGCAAGGTTAAACATACTTTGCCTTTTGGAGAAATATATGTATTCTTTTCTTCGTTGAGGAGTTGATCTTATCGACCAAAATTTGTAATCCTTATATCTATGGTGAAGAATTGAAGAATCACTAGTTGAGTGCTATGTCAAAACAACCGGGAATAAGGATGGGAAAACCACTCTTTCCATTATGTCTTGAAGATAAAAATAAATTTTAAAAATAGATATTAGAGAACATATATTTGCAAGGATGAACTTTATGCAATATATATTCATATATAAAAAGTTGGTTTACATTTTGGGACCATTCCAAAGTTTATTTAGGTTTATCTTATAACATAAGCATTTATTTAAACTCATCATACTAGACCGTTGTGCGATACACGTGTCTTATGTTTTAATATATGTTCAAATATATTATATATTAGAAAGAAATAACATTGTAGTACATTTTTATAGACAAACATTGTAGTACAATTTTATAAACAAACATCATATGGGTCTGAGAAGACTGTTCGGGGAAAACCCTAATCGCTCCAAGAACCCTCTCCATCGCTCCAAGATTTCCCCTCATCGCAAGATGAATCTTCTTTGAGTCTCCTTTGATCCTTCCCCTATCCCCTCCTTTCTACTTGTTTCCTTCATCGCTCCTCCTAGAACGCTGATAGCTGATCTTTAGTTTTCTCCTTGTTTGGTATGAGTTTTACACCTCAATGGTGATTTTTCCACACACCCACCTTGTTATCTGTTGCCCCTACCCCATCCCTCTGTGATCGCAGTTCTTCCATCTTATATCTTTTTGCGCTCCCTTCCTCCCATCCTCAAACCGTTACTCCCTTCCTCCCATCCTCAAACCGTTACTCTCACCTGCTCTTTCCCCATTCCTTCATTCTCTCTCATCCTTTTCTTGGCCTGTAGTAATGGAGAGAACGAATGACGAGAGTAGATTCTAAAATACAGTAATGAATAACGAAGGAATGGGATGGGTACATATGCTCGTATATGATGTTGATTAATGATGAGAAAATAATTGTTGAATGGTGATGATGAATGATATAATAAATGATGTTTGTGAATGACGAGTAATGACGATGGCGTATCTTGTTAGGGTGACGAGTAAATGATGAAGTGGGTTATGTTGTGAGTAGGATTTAAAGCATTGAGTAAGGTCGGGGATGATAATAACAACGAGAAAATATATCAAGTTAATTAAGTTTAATAAGACGAGAATTTAATAGAGCAAATAGTGTGGGTACTTGATGAGTCTAAAAACATATGATTTAGTAAAAGGGGTATAAGACGAGGATAATAGGGGATATGAAGTAGGTGCTTATCCGAGTAATTGATGAGGTTAATCATGATCTCCTTAAACCAATAATGAGTCTAGGAATGTCGTTAAGTGAGAGAGTAAAAGAGCCAAGGTAGTTAAGGAACTTAAGATGAATGTTAGACAGTAACGTATAAGGTGTAAAAATGAATAAAGAATATAGACGTCTAAATTATATGATCGTAAACGATAAGAGGGTCGTTAAGACGAAACGTAAGGGAAGGTAATGAGTTGTATATTAAGTAATGAAACATATTAGTAATGATGATAACGATGAATGAGAAGAGGATCGATAAGAAGAGAGCAAGAGGCATAGGAAAGAGGATAATAGGTAATAGTTATAATGGTTGACGAATATAATAATGACCTGTATCGAGAGAATGAAACCTCGAACTATAATGAAGTCTTAGGTGAGATAATAACTTTAAATTAGAACGAAGTTAAGATTAGGGGGACAGATGAAGTATAGATGACAACGAACGTGAGAACAAAGTAATAAGATATAAAGTCATCTTATTGAGAAGAATAAGTATGAAAGAGTTAATAACAATGATGAGGAAGAACCTAGTTATATAGGGAGGAGACATTGTATGTAAAGATAATGAATAAGAAACTATCTTGAGACCAAGAATGAGGAATAAAGTATGATATCAAGAATAAAGTTTATAGAGCCTAGAATAGATGAGAGAATAGAGTATGTCCGTAAAATGAATAATAAAATAAAATAGAGGGAAGTTGACGTAGAAATGAGTCACACGTAAGGGTTAGATTAATGAAGAGATAAGGTGATTATATAAACGTTGATAGAGAGTAATGATGAGGAATCATATAATTGTGACAAAGAGTGATGACGTGTTTGATAACGAATGTTATTTTTAGAGACGAAAATGGGGATTTACTCTTTTAATTTTAGAAGCTCTTAAATCCAATAAAAAGAGGTATCAGGTCAGTGAACTTGTGTTTCTTACGAAGACAAATCAATCTCGAAAAATTGTACAAAAGTACATAACTCAAATACAAAATAAGGATCAAGATAAATTTATTATTTTTTCCTTAAATTTTTTTTATTATTTTAGAATAAATTAAGTACTTAATAGATTATAAAAAAAATTAAAATACATGGCACTTAGCTAGTATAGTGGCTGATTAATATTGATGTCTATACACATGCTGGTGCATTGAAGCCTTTGAGTTGCACAAACACTATGGATTGAGGATCCACTTTGATTGGAGAAGATGAAGAAACCAATACTGGTTTCAATACTGGGATATCCAATGATTGAGTAAGCTTCAATGGAGTTCCATTCAACAACACCACATCACTTTGAATGTTTCCATCTTTTGGTGTCAAATGATACTCTTCCCTCATTTGTTTATTCATGTCATTCACTAGTGAATGATTGAAAATGGACTTTGCCATGTTGATTATCAGCACGGTTATTCCAGGCTGAATGGAATAATAAATATAGTTGGATTCATTGAGCTCAAAGGTATTAAAATAAAATAAAAAATATTATATGCATAAGCTTACCCCATTCTTAGAACAATGAGCATATGTACGCAAATAATGAGATGCTTCATGAGAAATAGAGAGCACTTTGTGTCCCATTAGTCGATGAAACAAAAGAGCTCTGTATTGAAAGACATGCCAATTAGAAGAAGAAAAAACACATTAATTTAATGGGTTACGTTGACTAGTGTTTCTGGGGCACCGGTTAAACAACTAAAAATGGTAAGAAAATAAAAAATTAATATTAAAAGCAACATTTTTTCAAATTTCAAAAAGTAACATGCACAATTTCCAAAAAATATTTCTTTTTATAATTCTTTAATTAGTGTCTCGGAACCCTAGTTAACATTCCCTAATTTAATTTAAAACAATTTAATATGTTTTGTGTGTGTAATGGACTCACCCATAATAATCAGGGTTAGGAATAAAAGATGTGGTGTTTAGCAAACCATAGTTTCCTCCAATAAGAGTTTGTCTACAATAAACCTTATGGTTCATGGTTGCTGTCATGCCTAGTTGGTTCAAGTACCTAGTTATTAATTCACAAAAAGTATATATTAGCATGTAAATGGTAATAATTTGAAAATAATATGGTAGCATGTTGATGGAATATTAGACTAACCAAAACCCATTAACAAAAGTGTGTGACACATCTTTTCCACCACTATTATAAGCTCCACCAGCTTCCCCAACCCATGCTCCTGCCCTTGGTGTGTATTGCTTGATTGTTACTGCTACATCTTTGAAAGTTTGACCAATTTGACTTAAAAAATAAGGGTCTTGAACTCTACTGATGAGTTCCTTATCAACACCTACATTATGATAATTTTCTTAGAAGGACTTGATGTCGAATATAAACAACAACAAAATGTTTAATGGTCTAAAATGTTAACTAATTCTGGACCCGTTTGTTTTGGATTTTTTTGACATAAAATCTATTTTTTTATCTAAAAAAATCACTTTTTTATTTTTGTAGTGTTTGTTTTAGATTTTAAAAAAAACCATTTTGTTAAAAAAAAAAAATCATTTTTAGCCTTAAAATAAAAAGTTATTTCAAGTAGCTTTTCCAAAATCTATTTTTTTTCTAAACATACGGAACTCAAGTATAAGAGCTTCAAATCTTAAAAAAATGATTTTTATGATAGTAAACAAACAAAAATAGCTTTAGATTTTCAAAAAAATCTGTAAATTCTTTCAACTTAAAATCCATTTTTTTTAAATCTGAAACAAACACACCCTCTATCATATTTAACGATATTATTTTTTATGGAACAAGTTCATACGAAGAATCTCATCAAAATTTCATGTGAGGGACTGCCATAATAAGATTAACTATTTTTTAAAGAGTATAGAATAATATTTTGGGTTAATAGGTCTTTATCCCCTGTAATATAGGTCATTTCCGGTTTTCTCCCTGTAATTTTTTTTTTTGATTTACCCCTCTGTAAAAAATATTTGTTTTGATTTACCCCCCTAATAGGCCAAACAAAAACCAATTTTATTTTATTTTTTTTAAGAAATTTTTGTTTTTGTTTGGCCTAGTAGGGGGATAAATCAAAACAAAAATATTTTACAAGGGGTAAATCAAAAAATAAAATTACAAGGGGAAAACCAGAAATGACCTATATTACAGGGGGTAAAGACCTATTAACACTACTAAAAAAACAAAAATTAGTGAGGGATATTTAGTGAGGGAAAACGTGAAATCCCTCTCTAATTTTGTCACTAAATTTTGCGATCAAGGAATTTGTGAGGAATTTCATTTTTTCCGTCACTAATTTCCCTCGCTAATTTTGCTTTTTCTAGTAGTGTAACCCTAGTATTTTTGCTTATATACGAGACCAGAGAAAGTATAAAGAAACAAATATTATTGAAATAAGAAATGATATTTGAACATTCATTTTGTGACAACTTTCTCTCTCATACTCACAATATATTTTACTTTATCTCTCTATTGCTTTGTTTTTGTGTCAATATCTATTTTTTCTTTATAAAACTATGGTTGTCAAATAAGTTATCACCCAAAAGGTTGCTCAAATAACATATCTCAATTGAAATATACATACCAGCACCAAGGTTATAAATGTGATGAGTCACTCCATCAACAACACCAGGTCTAACATTATGTAAAAATGTATCAAACCATTCCCTATCATAGAAACCAGCGGGGCCTAGCACTTTTGGCCTTGTAGTCACATCTGGGTATAATCTATTAACTATAGATCTTAGCTTAGTAATATCTTTAGCATATTGAACACTGTCTACTCTTGCACCTATCCCTTCACCACATAGCTCATTCCCTAATACACATTAATTAGATTAAACCACATAAACCATATTGCATGGTAAAAAATAAATAAATACGTTTACATTTTTAATATCAAAGGACTATAGCAGCTACCTAATTCATATGAATCTATTTTGTATCCTTTTGAAATTGTGTATTTCATGAGACTTATGGCATTGGCTGGTCTCCAATCTCCCAAAAAGTTCTTATTGTCCACCTTTGAAATATTCTTTCCAATAAGGGCATTTAGCCCAAAAGTTAATTTCACTCTACAAAATAGAATAAAAGAATGTCACATTCAAACAATGTAAAAAAAAAAAAACTGTATAGTAACATGCATATTTTTTTTGGTACAAATTGTTTTTTTGGTACAATAACATATTAACATGCATATATTGAGAAAAGGATACAAAAGTAATACCCATTTTTGTTAAAAAAGTCGTTTACTTGATCCCATCGATTTTGGGGAAGGCAGCCTTTACTGAATCCAAACAAACCACCATCTATCTATCTTGATCATATTAGGGCAACGCTTTATGTGAGACCCAAATTGGTAAATAATTTGATCTTGCAATGATCCTCCTAGTCTGATTCTCAAGGGATTAAATGCTGGAAAGAAAAAAAATTGTTAGCGATTAAACAAATAAATTGTTACATATACTAGCCTTGCCTCCACCAATGAGAATGAAAATTATGAAGTTTCAATATGTTTGTAAATTCTATAAACTTGCCAAATTATAATACAAGGCATGTGACATATTTTAATTAGGTTTTCAAACTCAAAAGTTATAAATTTTACAAGAATCAAATAACATTTTAATATTTTATAATATTTTTGTTTTTTACATGATAAATATTTTCTAATCTACCAAAGCAACCCAAGAAAATATAATAATTCTTTATGAACTTTTGGACTATGATTTGGTTAAGAAAATAGACTAATACCCTTGACAGCATTTGATAGAATTCTGTTACCCAAGTCCTGCAAATGTTGAAAATGCATCACACATTAGGTACATAAATAAACTTTGGATTAGAAATACAATGAGATGAAAATATGCATGAATCTTAATTAATGGTAATTGTACCAGATTGAGAATGCCTGCTTTTCCCCAGGGACATTGGTTATAGTCACATTTATTTTCAGGCCACCAATCTAAAGTTGCACATACAAAATTATTATCTGTGGTAGCAATGTTAGTAACCCCTTTCACATTAAGCTGCACATCTTCTGCTGAAGATATGGTAAACAATAAAAGAAGAATGTAAAAGAGGGCTTTCACATCCATTATGAAAGCTAATTGAAAAATTTCCACAGAAAATAATTTACAGGATTTTTGGTATATGTCACATATATTTATAGAGTTTGTACTTAATTAGCAATAATCCAACCTAATCACTACATTTTAGGGACTACTTTCGACTCTTTTGTTGATCTTAAATTCCTTTTAAGGATGATGATCTGTTTTTACAAGGGAGTATTATGATCTAAATTTGAATTATCCATTATTAATACTTCTAAATTTGAACTATTCATTCTTTTTGAGGATGATGATCTGTTTTCACATGGAGTTTATCTAAAAATCTGTCAACAATACTTCTTTTTTTTCGAGGGACCAATACTTTTTGTTTTCAAAAGTTGTTGACTAATATTCAATTTTTGTATTAAAAAAAATGTGTATACCAAAAAAAGTTGTTCACTAATACTTTATGTTAGGTTTAAAGATCACTTCAAATCCACTATCACACAATTGACTTATGCTAAGTAGATTGTGTTTTAAACCTTGTACATACTGAACATTTTATATCTTAGCAGAGTTAGGTTTACCTATAATACCTTTACCTCTGATTTTATCTTTGTCATTGTTTCCAAATGTCACTAGTCCTCCATCCTTCTTTTCAAAGGTTAGAAAACAATCTCTGTCACCTGTCATGTGCCTAGAACAACCACTATCCAAGTACCATGGTTTTGTTCTTGCACCTTGAGGCAGGACCTACATTTGACAAGACAAAAACTTTAGGTACCCATGTAATGTTACGTCCTTGAGGGTTAGTTCTTCTAAGATATCTTTTCTTAGTGTAACGCTCTGTCTTGTATGATCAGATTTGTTGCAATAGAAACATGTCTTATTAGCCTTCTCAGCCTTTTGTGAACTTTCTGATCTATTTAGATAAGAACGTTCTGAACTAAGATTAATCTTATTTTTTCTGATAAGTTTTTTCTTAAAATAACATACTGATTCATTATGTCATAACCTATCACAATAAGAACATTTCATTTTCATCTCAGCCTTCTTTGGCACAAAACTTTCAATAATTTTGCTTGGATCTTTAAAGCCTAAACCAGATTTTTTACCACTTTCACTTTGAGATCCCAAAATGTTTTGAAATGTTTATATAGACTTTATAAAACATGTAAGATCATTCTTCAATGATACAACTTCCTTTTTCAAAAGTATGTTTTCCTTTTGTATTTCAGAAGGTACAAAAAGAATGCCTTTTTGTTTTCTGTTTAATTCTCTTTGTTTTTCAGACATTTCAAAATGAGAATCTTGCAAAATTTGTATGGTCTTTCTAGACTCATCATACTTGTTTTGAAGTGTCTCTTTTTCTTCTTTTATCTCAGAAAGTTCCTTGATTAAAGAGTGACATCTATTAGTTAAGAAGTTTGAATCATATAAGAGACTATCTATTTTACTTTCAAGATCTTTATATAAAGAATCAGTTTTATAGATAATTACCTCTTCCTCATCATCTGATTGAGCCATCAATCTCATGTCTGCATCTGCATCTTCTTGAGGTTCTGATTCTTCCATGTCATCCCAGGTGATCATTACCTTCTTCTTGAAAGGAGTTTTTCTTTGCACCTTCTTGATGTCGGACATTCACTTTTGTAGTGTCCAGTTTTGTTGCATCCAAAACAAGTGACTTGACTTTTGTCAACTTCCGTTCTGGTGCTATTGTTGGAGTTTGGAAACTTCTTTCTGATCTGATTTCTTCTCAACATCATTCTTTGAATTCTTTTAGAGATTGGTGCAAGTTCATCTTCAGCTTCTTCTTCATGAACTTCTTCTAACTCTTGTGATTCTTGCACATCATCCTCAGCTACTGATGAGGTTTGCTGAGAGGCTTTCAAAGCAAGTGATTTTACTTTCTTCACTAGTTTGTTTCCTTGAAGTACAACTTCATGAGCTCTCAGTGAACCGATGAGATCTTCCAAGTTCATAGATTTTAAATCTTTGGCCTGAGTAATTGCAGTGACCATAGGTCTCCACATACTTGGAAGAAATCTCAATATTTTTCTGATTCTCTCATGAGTGGAATATGCATTTCCAAGAGATCTCATTTCATTTACTATTGTAGTAAATCTAGCATACATCTCATCAATGGTCTCATTTTCACACATTTCAAAGACTTCAAACTTTCTGACTCCAATGTAAATTCTAGTTTCTTTGACATGAGATGTACCTTCATGATGTACTCTCAAGGTATCCCATACCTCTTTAGCATTCTTACATTCATCAACTCTTTCACTTTCTTCCATGGTTAGTGCACACGATAGAAATAGTCTTGCTTTAGAGTTTAACAATACCTGAGCTTTTTCATCTGTTGACCATGCACTCTTTTCTTTGACAACTCCTTCTTTGGTTGTTGGAACAAAGCCTCCATCTGTGATGACTGTCCACATATCATTGTCTTGAGATCTGAGAAAGAGTTCCATCTTGCCTTTCTAGAAGTAGTAGTTTGAGCCATCAAAAATAGGTGGTCTGTTTGATCATCCTCCTTCAGTTATTGATAAGTGTCAAAAAGGAGTTAAATAGACTGTATATTTTAGGCACTTTGATTACTTGGTTTGCAAGTTATCCTGCGAAAAGCTCACAAATACTGAAGAATCACTCAATTATGCTTTTCACATC
>Ga0228710_1002310_pt1 | contig 29964 bp, 19 predicted proteins | sample MedpolnodulmetaG_FD_177995 | JGI IMG/M metagenome (GOLD analysis project Ga0228710, IMG submission 177995) | Root nodule microbial communities from Medicago polymorpha collected in Santa Monica, California, United States - pink nodules | ecosystem: Host-associated > Plants > Roots > Nodule...
ATCCGCAACCCAAATCCGAGAATACGTACGAGTAGGTTGATGAAGTTTAATCCCAGCATATTTACTTCTCTGTTAACTCTCGTCCCGTTTATAAATTCTTAGTTGATAGTTTATGAAACAAAATACCAAACAACCCTAGCTCAGAACGATATTGATTGTTGAACGGCTTAGAATATCGCACCAGTCCCTGTGGAGACGATAACATAAATACTTACTTTTGTTGCTACAACAATAGGCTTAATTGCACTTTTTCCCATATCTTTTACTAATTGTGCGATTTTGCACCCTTTTTTTTGAGCGATTTTGCACCCCATCTTTTGCCCCCTTTCTGGTTAGATGGACCTTTTGTGTGTTTAATTGCACTTTTACCCCCTATCTTTTTGTCAATTGTGCGATTTTGCACCCATCTTTTGTCCTCTTTCCCCTCTTTTAACGATGATTTTGAACAAAAACACAATTGACAAAAGATGGAGTGTAAAATCGCTCAAAAAAAGAGGGGGTGCAAAATCGCACAATTGACAAAAGATAGGGGAAAAAGTGCAATTAAGCCAAAATAATAACATGCCCAAATAAACATAAAATAATGATAATCATCAATTGACTCATACAAATAAAAATATCCAAACCATCATATTTAAATAAAGTAGTCAAGATATCCTAATTTATAGTGAACGATAAAATAAAAATATTCAAATTTTACGACACAAATATCAGTCATCACTTTCATCCTTCTCATCGTTGGGATTCCTCGGTATAATTCCTAGCTAAATTGATGATTTCTTGTAGTGAAATCAGTGTTAAAGAAAATGCAAAATTGGCTTGACTTCTTTGAACTTCAATATTCCACAAACCAATCATTAAGGCATATGAAAAATAAAGCACGAACATAAAAAAGATGATCAGAATTAACACAGAGCATACATTTTTAATGTGTTTGCTTAACAAATAAAGTTTTATTTGTTACTGCAAAATGGGAATTTGAGTTGCAGTGCTTGAAGGATTTCTGCAATTAATGTAGCAGATCGTTATTCAATACATGCCAAAAATAAGATTACCATCCCACTCACTATTAAGCAAAAATTTTGTTGGAGTGCTAGAAGTATTTCTAAAGAACCACTGCTTAGCTGTTGTGTTTGACGTCAAATTTGCAAATGAGATACAATCAATGAACATATATCTCTTTAACAAGTCGATGATGTCTTCCACTTATAAACACATTTCCATTATACTTTGTATAGTGCAAAATCAAACTAGAGTAGACTATTTTATTTTATTTTTTTCATTTTTCAAATCAGCTGCTATGTTTACTATTTAAACTTCTAATTTACGTAGGGATTTTCTTTTAAACTCAGCAAACAAGGGAGCACACAATTTGCGGCACAAAGAAGCATAACTTAGAGAAGATTATGAGGAAAACGAGTTATTATAAACTCGAACAACACTGTTCATGCATTTGAAAGTCCTCCTACCAATAGTGCATTGAATTTTGCATCTTGAAACTTGCTCATATATAATCTTTTTATTTACAATTCAGGATGTTCAGTTTTTTTTCTTCGTTCTTTCACTACTTTAGTTCTGGTCTTCTTCCTAAAAGGAAAGGTTCTTTCTATATTCATATAGATTTTATTATGAATTTCTCCAGGGCCATGTTGATAGTGAATGGCGTAATTAGAGGTGTCAATTTAGGGGACACCAAGATCATAATTGCACATGTAGCCTTTTAATCATGTTTTGAAGATGAATAAGGAGATTGATTTTGGCGGATTAGGGTTTCTTATAACAATGATTTTTTTATTTTATTTTGAAATTTGGTTATCACTGGTATTGCATCCATTGTTGTTGCCGCAAAGAGTGATGAAACCAAATACAGCTGCTAAAGAAAAATTCCAAGAAAGTTATATTATCAACATTTTTCTAAATATTGGAGGATTGCTACTAAATTAAATAGAACTTGACATTGAAAATAAATCTAACAAACATTTGTTAAGGGGATTTTTTTTTTTTGTATATACCCTCTAGTTTCCAATGAGAAGGGCTCTAGTAATCCTGAGTTCGGCCGAAAAATAAGTAAAGCTTGGCCAAAAAATGTCCCATCTAAGAATTGAATCTAAGTTAAAAATTCCTTCTTGACGGAGTTCATCAACAATTGAGCTCAAATGTTTGGTTATTTGTTAATGAGGATGATAATTACGTAGATATAAAAGGAATAATTTAAACTACATAAAAGATGGCAGGGCATACTATATATTACTGCCTCTCGTCCTTTCTGTAAGAAACAAAATATCAAGACCAAGAAACATTTTGAAAAAGTTTATTCGCATTTGATACTCCTATAAATTTTATAGTTTATTTTTTATAACAGTTCATAGGAGAATTTTTAAATTGATAAGTGAGTTTTTAAAATAAACAATTCATATTAATATTTTTTTACATATGTTATAATAAATTTAATTAACAATATTTTAATTTTAATTCACAATATTTACTTCTTCAAAATTAAAAAAAATGGATACATTGATATGTAAATCTAATTTATTTAGGCACTCTCACACAAATGCCAAAAAGTATAGAAAGAAAATAATCGACTATTTCTTTTTGTTAAAATATTTATGACGCAAATTTTTATGTGAGTGTGTCTAAGTAATTTATATTCGTGACCAACTAAGAATTAAACTAAATTATAAATTAAGAAAAATATAAGTATATAATGTAGAATCAATTAGGAACCTCCTTAAAAGAAGATAAGCATATTAAAAAATTACATTGGATTAAAAATTGGTGAATGTTCTTAAATTTGATGTGTACAAATAACTTTAATAAGATTTGTGCAATGTTGTGATTAATTCACATCACAAAAACGTAACGCAACATCCATAACATGTGAACTCGTGACAACATTAATGCGATCACGATCGTTATTTAAAACTTTGGTTCTTGCATCCATTTTCTGATTGTTTTTTTTTAAAGAAAATAAATTAACCCATCTAAATTGACCACAAAGAGAATTGCACTTGAAACATTAAAAAGAACATAGTCTAAGGTCCTAAGTCAACACCACTAGACCAACCCAAATTGATTACCATAAGAATCACTCATATTATGTTAATGAGAATTAAAATGATAAAGAGTATCTTTATGACATTATTTAAGAGAACAAAAATTAATGGTGTATTCAACTTTTTAAAAGTCATAGAATTTTTAATTACAATGCAAACCTACTTATTTTTGGTTTGCTTAACAAGGATCATATGGGACTTCTATTTTAATAACCTAAGCACAAGAGGGTTCGTATTAATCTCCCGTGATTGTTAGAATATGGTCTATCATTGATAATCATATTTTAGGTTTTATCGAAACATAAACTCGAAAAATAATAAATGCACGTTTGCACCAAAAATACTATACCACCCACCTTCATGTCGTCTCGTAGAATAAAATCTTTCATTTTGTCTAATCATTGCTGGGAACCAACCCCGCCGTTAACAACTAACTATAATTTTATATTCCATGGCTTTAAATCCTTAAAAAACATGTTTACATTGAACTTAAAAAAATGTAAACAAATTAATTAAATTCAAGGGAATACATCATATTTTAAATTGAACTTGATAAATGTTTAAGTTCGTCCTTAATTCCTCATGAAATTAAATATATCACAATATCATGTTGGTTGGTACTTGGTGAATGCATTCACTTACGGTAACCACAATATCAACATCAAAGATACAAGGAGACAATTCAAATTCATTCTAACAACTAGTTGACTTTCCAACATTCCCACTAATGATTATAATACGACAAATTAAAATCTTGATCTTAAATCTATATAAACCCTACAAGCCATGCACCTTAAGCTCATATCCCTTCTATCAATTACAAAAACCCTTAATTACTCCATCCAAAAACCAATGGCTCTCAAACACAAAACTATTGCCTATCTACTTTCGATCTTGTTCTTTGTATCATTCCATGCAGCAAATGGTGTTCCACCAGAAACCATTTGCAGCTCTACCGTAAACCCTACTTATTGTAAAAACGTATTTGCCAATCAAAATGGAAACATTTATGACTACGGTCGAATTTCAATTCGAAAATCCTTATCGCAATCGCGTAAGTTCATGAATTCAATAGACTCACACCTTCAAGGTGGTTCGTCTTTGTCTCAATCCGCAATTCGTGCTCTTGAAGATTGTCGTTTCCTTGCTGAATTGAGTTTTGAATACTTATCAAACACCTATACAACAACAAATCAGTCTAGTAATGTTCTTCCAACTTCTCAAGCAGAAGACGTTGAAACTTTTCTTAGTGCCGTTTTGACTAACCAACAAACATGTTTGGAAGGTCTAAACACTATAGCTTCTGATCAGAGAGTGAAGAACGACTTGTCGTCATCGCTCTCCGATGACATGAAGCTTCATAGTGTCACCCTAGCCTTGTTCAAGAAAGGTTGGGTTCCTAAAAATAAAATAAGAACATCATGGCCACAAAATGGTAGGCATTTGAATTTCAAAAATGGTCGTTTGCCATTAAAGATGTCAAATAAAGCACGTGCTATTTATGATTCCGCTAGACGCAATGGGAGAAAACTACTTCAAACTAATACTAATGAAGATAGTGTTGTGGTGAGTGATATTGTCGTTGTTAGTCAAGATGGAAGTGGAAACTTTACCACTATCAATGACGCAGTAGCTGCTGCACCAAATAACACAGTTGCTAGTGATGGATACTTCTTCATATTTATCACCAAAGGTGTGTATCAAGAGTATGTATCTATACCCAAAAACAAAAGGTACTTGATGATGGTTGGAGAGGGAATCAATCAAACAGTTATCACCGGAGACCACAATGTTGTTGATGGTTTCACAACATTCAATTCAGCCACATTTGGTAAGAAAATTTAATACTTGGACATATTAAATATACTATTAACAAAAAATGGTATTTTCTCAAAAATCGTTTAGCTATATATACCCATTTTTAAACGTATATTTTATGAATGATTTGAAAAATTTGTCGCTAATTTGATTGAAAATTTCCGACTTTTATAATGATTGCTAAAAGGAAAGGAAAAAAAAATCAAGTTTACAATTACTCACACAAAATAGTGTTAATATATTTCATATTGTGATTTATGGCATGCATGAAGATAATCTATAGGTTAAAAATTTCACTAATTTGACGTTTCTTGTGAATTTTCAGCTGTAGTTGGTCAAGGGTTCGTAGCAGTTAACATAACATTTCGCAACACCGCTGGACCAAGCAAACACCAAGCAGTTGCACTGAGAAGTGGAGCAGATATGTCCACCTTCTATAGTTGTAGCTTTGAAGGGTATCAGGACACATTGTATACACATTCTCTAAGGCAGTTTTATCGAGAATGCGATATATACGGAACAGTCGACTTCATATTTGGAAATGGTGCAGTCGTTTTGCAAAATTGTAACATTTACCCTCGCCTTCCGCTAAGTGGACAATTCAATTCCATCACAGCTCAAGGTCGAACTGACCCAAATCAAAACACTGGAACTTCAATACAAAATGCAACTATTAAAGCAGCTGATGATTTGGCTCCGAAAGTTGGAACTGTACAAACATACCTAGGGAGACCGTGGAAAGAATATTCAAGGACAGTTTTTATGCAATCATTCATGGACAGTTTCATAAACCCTGCTGGTTGGCATGAATGGAATGGTGATTTTGCATTGAATACTTTGTACTATGCAGAATACGGCAACAAAGGAGCGGGTTCAAGCACCGTGAATCGAGTGACATGGCCTGGTTATCATGTTATCGGTGCTACCGATGCAGCCAATTTCACGGTGTCCAATTTCTTGAGTGGTGATGATTGGATTCCTCAAACTGGTGTTCCATACTCTAGTGGATTGATATAGTCAAATTCAAACACCTAGAGTATGAAGTTGTTGAATTTTATATATTTTCTTCTTTTTATATAAACGTGTTTTCTCTCCACACCTATAGCATTTTTGTGTGCGTTTTCACAAAGCAATACGAGATTTTGTTGTAAATATCATATTATTATAAAATAATTGATGAATATACATGTCTCTCCAAAGGATATGATTGACTTCAGCAATGGATTCAGAGTATGGTCCGAGTTTATGTTTGAATGATGCCTTTGTATAATTTTCATTATCTAGATTCTTTGTATTAAAAAGATTTTGATTTTTTTTTCAGGGGTAAAAAGACTTTGATTTGTTAAATAACCAAAACAAAAGACATATGCTTTTTTTCCGTTTGTTTCCATTTCTGTTGATTGGGATGCAATTTAAATTATAGAAGCTGCTTTTTTTCGTTTTACCAAAAGGGAGGAAGCAAAGTGCTTAGCCTACACAAAATATATTAATAAGAGATAAGAGAGATACAAAAAGGAGGGGACCAAACCAAACACCATTGAAATGAAACAAACCTAGCCTATCTTCAACATAATCAAAAACGACAATTTATTCAAAAATGACTCTTGATTAAATACTAAACTAATAAAACAGACTAAACACTTGATGAAAAATACTCTAAAAAATAATGACCTAGAAGGAATCATCGGCCCCCAAGATCCAAGGCCCATGTATGTAGAAGTACAAATGGGAATTAGGTTCAGTGAAGACGATGTTTCAACCGATGGGGAAATGGTCTCGTTGAAGATAAAACAAGCACTTAAAGCTCAAGGGAACTCAACAAAGTGATTAAAAAAACTAGTAGTGTATAAATATATATATTTCAGATTATATAATCCTAACAATTAATAAACTGTTTGAATTATATAATCCGAATTGTCTCAGCAAAGAGACAGAATCGATGATATTTTGGTTGATACACATATTTTCATAAAATGGCAAATCCGATTGATTTAAACATGTTTTCAATCAAATTATAAGAAAATGGTTTAATGGAAACGGTATGAAATAACATAAATTATGAGTGTGCAAAACATGAATGCAGGTTAATAAACAAGCAATCAATTATTATATATACGTGTAACAAATTCAAGTATCCTGCAAGATGTTTAGTCTTATAATGTGAGCTATTATTATGATCCTTGTACAAGTGAGTTATGGCAGCCTCTCTCCATGCATAATTTGACATCAGCTCCAAGTCTCTGAAGTATAGCATGTATGACACATCCACATATGTGACGCTATTGTCAGTAAAGCAGATAGATGTGGAATGTCTGGTCCCACTTCTCCTTCATCTCTGAATCATTACAATCCTCTCTGAAGACGCGCCTTGAAAATCTCCCTCAACCGGCTAAATTAAATGTGCATGAGCACCATTCGTCTATCACACCTGTTTCTCAGCCTTGTCCACATCAGCCCCCCAACAGCTCCACCATCATATCAACTCCATCAAAAATATAAAACGATATTCATGCATTCAAAAATATAACGATATTCATCATCAACCACCATCTTTTTACAAAAATATAAAACTACCCCAAGTGAAAAAAGAATACTAACCTATTTTCAAAATTTGTGTCTTTTTTTTTTTGTTGACAAAAGTAAAACGATATTCATGCATTCAAATTGATAGAGTGCATCACATACAATAACATGTTCAACATTGCTAAAAACGTAAAGAGTGATTCTGCGAACAAACTCACAACACCCAAGTTTTTTTTATAGAACTCACAACACCCAAGTTAATAGCATACAACGGCAAAACGCCTACAAATAATATAATAAATTCTAAGTCACTGAAATACTCATGCTTACGGATCTGCAACGTCAACGCCTAAATCATTAATTGAATCTGTAATTGAGAGAAGTCGATCTTTCAATAGAAACCAAACGAACACCACAACAAGAGTAAAATCAAACGCCGCACAAGACGACAAACAACACAACACCACACTCAGACGACAAAATCACAAAATATACGAAAGAAAAAACTTGATATACTTTAAAACCGCTTATTTAGATGGAAAGAAAGGGGAAAAAGATGCAGAGTGGTGATTCTAGGTCAAAAAGGACCTAAAACCATCCCTCCTCGATGAATCTATACTATATTTAAAGAAAACTACCCCTTTCAGTTCTTTTGGGCTGACCTTTTCTCTTTCCGAAAATACCCCCAATTTTCAATACAAATAACACATGTAACAAATAAATAAGAATAAATTTAAATATTAAAAAAAATGTAAAAAACACGATATGAATATATATGTCTGTTTTTTTCTTTATCATTTAAAAAGTGTTACAAACGATGAGCATATTTATACTTACGTTTTCAATATCCCAATTATAGCCTTAAAAACTTTTTCTATAAAAAAAAATTATATTATATTTTTTTGTTATATTGTATTATTGTTGGTGTCGCTGAATTAGATTATCATGGTTAGTTTGATTTCTTATAACTAGAAACCAACAAACATTTATATTTTTTTAGTTTTAATAAAAATCAAAATTTCATAAAAAAAAAATTACCTTTCATAATTTTCAAAAGTTAGCGCAATAAAAAGAGCAGAAAGACGGGCACGTGAATGCCCTTCTTTTCGCTAGTGAATGAGAAAGAAAACTTGGAGAGAAGGTGGAGTTTCTCTCACTAAAAATTAGTGCCGACTAGCTTGTGTCTATTTTTTGTATTAGTAATTTTTTGCCGAAGTGACAGTGCAATATATCATTATACTTATTTGTTACTTTCTGTGTTGTCAAGAGAGGATGAAGTAGTTCTACATAAATGATAAAAATTATTAATTTTTTTACATGAATGATTTATTATTTTAAAAATAAAATAAAATTATACACATCGATATCTCTGAATACTCATGGATGTCTTAAAATTATTTAAATACTCATCTAACGAATATTCACAAGGATAACGGAAACGCACATAAGTCATTTTCATATAGAACAAGAACGGTGGAGATTCTCTAAAAAAAAAGGACCGGCGGAGATGATTATTATTTGTAGTTGTGGATACCATTGTCATGCTTACATCATGTGTATATAATTTATCGTTTATTGCCACACAACTTGGTCCTTGCAAAGTATTTCGACGTTTTTCAGTTTTTTTATTTTTTTTCAAGTAGACTGATGACTAGAATTCACATTTTAGGTAAATAAGTAAAGAGTTCGGGGTTCAAACTCAGACCCCTGCATTTAACAATGTATTGTTCCTCTCAAGTTACTTATGTTCACGGGGATGTATTTCGGCTATTTCTATTGTGCATGTGCATTATTTCTCTCTTCGTAGTGCTTAATAGAATAAGGTTGTGACCCCAACCTTTATTCTTTCAAATTAATTTATCTATTTCGAAACCTACTTGACGAAACGACTAAAATGGACTTACTTGCAATTGAAAAAGATTCGGTTGTATTGACTATGACTATCTTCAGTTTAACCAATCATATATTCAACGGTATACACGTAAATGGAAAAGTCGGAATTCAAACGCCGAGCGCAACCAACATGGTAATTTCGGCATTTTTGAATGTTGACCTAGTTCTATTTTTTTATATTATACCAACCGGTTAGTTGAATTTCTCAATAATACTAGTGACAAATCTTGATGAGATCATGACTAGATTCATACCTTGCCCCGACTTTTTGTTTTTTCGTTCTATGACTTCCTTGCTAGTTTTTCTTGGACTATTACATTTCTGAAATTAATCACTTTGAATTGAATCATTAACCTAATAATTTACGATAGTCATAATTCTTTTGGTTCTTAAAAACCCCACCTATACAAGTACCAACTTAACAATTGGTTAGAAAGGAAGAAAAAAAAATAAAAAATACCATGTATAATTTTTTAGTAAACTAGGCACAAGGGTGTTAGTATTAATCTCCAGCGGTTGTTAGAAATATGGTCTATCATTGATTATCACATTTGATGAGGTTTTATCCAAATATAACCTTGAGAAACAATATATGTATCCACGATTGCACCCAAAAAAATATACATTGCACCCACGTTCATGTCGTCTCGTAGAAAATCTTTCGTTTTGTATTTTTGTGTCTAGTTATTGCTGGGAACCAACCCCACCCTGCCGTTAACATGCTATAATTTTATATTTCATGGCTATAAGGTAAGTCGTATATTCCTTAAAAAAATGTAAACAAATTAATATAATCCCAAGGAATACATCATATTTTACATTGAACTTGATGAATGTTTAAGTTCGTCCTTAATTCCTCATGAAATTAAATATATCACAATATCATGTTGGTTGGTACTTGGTGAATGCATTCACTTACGGTAGCCACAATATCAACATCAAAGATACAAGGAGACAATTCAAATTCATTCTAACAACTAGTTGACTTTCCAACATTCCCACTAATGATTATAATACGACAAATTAAAATCTTGATCTTAAATCTATATAAACCCTACAAGCCATGCACCTTAAGCTCATATCCCTTCTATCAATTACAAAAACCCTTAATTACTCCATCCAAAAACCAATGGCTCTCAAACACAAAACTATTGCCTATCTACTTTCGATCTTGTTCTTTGTATCATTCCATGCAGCAAATGGTGTTCCACCAGAAACCATTTGCAGCTCTACCGTAAACCCTACTTATTGTAAAAACGTATTTGCCAATCAAAATGGAAACATTTATGACTACGGTCGAATTTCAATTCGAAAATCCTTATCGCAATCGCGTAAGTTCATGAATTCAATAGACTCACACCTTCAAGGTGGTTCGTCTTTGTCTCAATCCGCAATTCGTGCTCTTGAAGATTGTCGTTTCCTTGCTGAATTGAGTTTTGAATACTTATCAAACACCTATACAACAACAAATCAGTCTAGTAATGTTCTTCCAACTTCTCAAGCAGAAGACGTTGAAACTTTTCTTAGTGCCGTTTTGACTAACCAACAAACATGTTTGGAAGGTCTAAACACTATAGCTTCTGATCAGAGAGTGAAGAACGACTTGTCGTCATCGCTCTCCGATGACATGAAGCTTCATAGTGTCACCCTAGCCTTGTTCAAGAAAGGTTGGGTTCCTAAAAATAAAATAAGAACATCATGGCCACAAAATGGTAGGCATTTGAATTTCAAAAATGGTCGTTTGCCATTAAAGATGTCAAATAAAGCACGTGCTATTTATGATTCCGCTAGACGCAATGGGAGAAAACTACTTCAAACTAATACTAATGAAGATAGTGTTGTGGTGAGTGATATTGTCGTTGTTAGTCAAGATGGAAGTGGAAACTTTACCACTATCAATGACGCAGTAGCTGCTGCACCAAATAACACAGTTGCTAGTGATGGATACTTCTTCATATTTATCACCAAAGGTGTGTATCAAGAGTATGTATCTATACCCAAAAACAAAAGGTACTTGATGATGGTTGGAGAGGGAATCAATCAAACAGTTATCACCGGAGACCACAATGTTGTTGATGGTTTCACAACATTCAATTCAGCCACATTTGGTAAGAAAATTTAATACTTGGACATATTAAATATACTATTAACAAAAAATGGTATTTTCTCAAAAATCGTTTAGCTATATATACCCATTTTTAAACGTATATTTTATGAATGATTTGAAAAATTTGTCGCTAATTTGATTGAAAATTTCCGACTTTTATAATGATTGCTAAAAGGAAAGGAAAAAAAAATCAAGTTTACAATTACTCACACAAAATAGTGTTAATATATTTCATATTGTGATTTATGGCATGCATGAAGATAATCTATAGGTTAAAAATTTCACTAATTTGACGTTTCTTGTGAATTTTCAGCTGTAGTTGGTCAAGGGTTCGTAGCAGTTAACATAACATTTCGCAACACCGCTGGACCAAGCAAACACCAAGCAGTTGCACTGAGAAGTGGAGCAGATATGTCCACCTTCTATAGTTGTAGCTTTGAAGGGTATCAGGACACATTGTATACACATTCTCTAAGGCAGTTTTATCGAGAATGCGATATATACGGAACAGTCGACTTCATATTTGGAAATGGTGCAGTCGTTTTGCAAAATTGTAACATTTACCCTCGCCTTCCGCTAAGTGGACAATTCAATTCCATCACAGCTCAAGGTCGAACTGACCCAAATCAAAACACTGGAACTTCAATACAAAATGCAACTATTAAAGCAGCTGATGATTTGGCTCCGAAAGTTGGAACTGTACAAACATACCTAGGGAGACCGTGGAAAGAATATTCAAGGACAGTTTTTATGCAATCATTCATGGACAGTTTCATAAACCCTGCTGGTTGGCATGAATGGAATGGTGATTTTGCATTGAATACTTTGTACTATGCAGAATACGGCAACAAAGGAGCGGGTTCAAGCACCGTGAATCGAGTGACATGGCCTGGTTATCATGTTATCGGTGCTACCGATGCAGCCAATTTCACGGTGTCCAATTTCTTGAGTGGTGATGATTGGATTCCTCAAACTGGTGTTCCATACTCTAGTGGATTGATATAGTCAAATTCAAACACCTAGAGTATGAAGTTGTTGAATTTTATATATTTTCTTCTTTTTATATAAACGTGTTTTCTCTCCACACCTATAGCATTTTTGTGTGCGTTTTCACAAAGCAATACGAGATTTTGTTGTAAATATCATATTATTATAAAATAATTGATGAATATACATGTCTCTCCAAAGGATATGATTGACTTCAGCAATGGATTCAGAGTATGGTCCGAGTTTATGTTTGAATGATGCCTTTGTATAATTTTCATTATCTAGATTCTTTGTATTAAAAAGATTTTGATTTTTTTTTCAGGGGTAAAAAGACTTTGATTTGTTAAATAACCAAAACAAAAGACATATGCTTTTTTTCCGTTTGTTTCCATTTCTGTTGATTGGGATGCAATTTAAATTATAGAAGCTGCTTTTTTTCGTTTTACCAAAAGGGAGGAAGCAAAGTGCTTAGCCTACACAAAATATATTAATAAGAGATAAGAGAGATACAAAAAGGAGGGGACCAAACCAAACACCATTGAAATGAAACAAACCTAGCCTATCTTCAACATAATCAAAAACGACAATTTATTCAAAAATGACTCTTGATTAAATACTAAACTAATAAAACAGACTAAACACTTGATGAAAAATACTCTAAAAAATAATGACCTAGAAGGAATCATCGGCCCCCAAGATCCAAGGCCCATGTATGTAGAAGTACAAATGGGAATTAGGTTCAGTGAAGACGATGTTTCAACCGATGGGGAAATGGTCTCGTTGAAGATAAAACAAGCACTTAAAGCTCAAGGGAACTCAACAAAGTGATTAAAAAAACTAGTAGTGTATAAATATATATATTTCAGATTATATAATCCTAACAATTAATAAACTGTTTGAATTATATAATCCGAATTGTCTCAGCAAAGAGACAGAATCAATGATATTTTGGTTGATACACATATTTTCATGAAATGGCAAATCCGATTGATTTAAACATGTTTTCAATCAAATTAGCTTCACGTCTTAACCATTGTCAGGTTGACACATATTCTTCTATCCTTTGTTTGATAGGGATTTCATGAACTTGACACAAAGAAGTAGATGTTCCCAAGCTCCAACCACTAGACCTTTGGAATTTGTGCTCTCTCACCTTAGAGAAGAATAAGTCTCCTTTTGCAAATGAATATGTTTTCTTTAATCCCCATCGGTTGTGTCTCAATTGTCAGGTACAAATTGACACCCTTAATCGTGACTTCTCTTCCATGCAATTATTTTTGTTTTTCAACTTTTCTTCTTGCACAACAAATAATCCCATTTAATCTCATCCCAAACTCAACCAACTTCATTTATAATCCATCTGTTTTCTAAAGAAGATCACCACACTAGACTTCAAATTCATCAAATGAAACTTGATTGGACCTCAAGAATTCATTTGGACTATTTTTGAGTTGGGAGCTGTAGTCGCCTTGATGATTCTCACCACACAGTCGCCACATCTCACATTTGATCTTGAGATTTTTTTCATCCAAACATTATATTTTGAGATAGTAAATAGTTTTCATACTGAAGGATTTTCTTTTTAGGGCATACCGAAGGATATTTATCGCTTAAGTATCAATCAGTCGTATTTTATCTTTGATTGCTACAAAACTCGAAGAAACTTTTAGTATCAAAGCACAATTAAAAATACATAATGAGTACAACAAATCAAATAATTTTTTGTGTAAAAATAAAATAAAAATCCTAAGTATCAATTTCAATCGCCTCTTTGAAATTAATCAAAATGCCCTTAAACGACGCCAATATTTGATGGATTTTTAGCAAGTGTACTAGAAATTTGTCAAAGTTATAAAAAATTTCTCTCCAAATGGATTGTTTCAATCTTGACTCAGCATTAATGTAATTATAAATAAAAATTTAGGGTATGAAAGGCATATATTTGAGTTCAACATAAAATAAATTGTTTTGGTAAAATCAAATGTTAGAATGATTAGGTCTTTTGAATTCTTTATTTCTTGATACTTGGCAATTGTGTCTATAATTTCTAAAATTGGTAGCATAGTATTACGATGAACTAACAAATTAGTTAAGGTCAATGTATTGACTCACAACCCTCTCATTTGATTGCAACTTTCTAATGTCTTAGGTGAGTTCGTAATTATCGAATGTTTTATGAACAATGATTTCTAAAACTATTATCGATCGAACTATTATATTAGATCGAGTTCAAAGATTATGGTTAGAAATCATTCAATGTTGGAGTCAATATATATACTCATCAAGAGTTACATAGTTCAAGTAGCTCAAAATAAATTTTTACGATTAGAAGGAAAATTGGGTACACAAGTGCAAACATCATGCTACTAGTCATCGATGACCCAACATTAGTTAGGGACCTACAAACCATACTTGATTGTATTGTAGGTGTGTTGCGAAGCATCAAGAAATAAATAAGGGCACTTCAATAGTTGGATTATGTACAAACACTTGGAAGATTGCGAGAGTCATGGATGGTTTTGTTTGGATGAAAGACAAGAATACAAACACTTGGAAGATAAAAAACGATAGTTGTTGTGGTTTTTTGACATATTAATTTTCATCAAATAATAGTAACCTCAAATCATTGATAGAGGAACCTCCAATAGTCTTTTGTTTGAAGGCATCAGAACTTGAACTCACGAAAATTTTGTGACTTTCCCAATCTTGATGAAGGAACAATCAGGCATCTATAATTGAAATACGGATTGACTAGTTACCACTTCCTTATGAGTCAGTTAAATTCTCTTAAAAGTTAGTTAGAGTTTCTCATTAGTAGTTTGTTTGTTGATTCTTTGCTAGCTCTATATATATATGGAGCATTCCATGTATCTCTTTACAATCTTTTATCAATTCTTACGTACGTGTTTTCTGAGATGAATCTCCATCTCTTTAATCTTTTGTTTTCTAATGGCATCATCCTCCATGTCGTTGTTTTCCATTTTTATTTTTCTGGTTTATTTCTTTTCTTGAAAAAGTTTCAACAACGATTTTTTCTATAATATTTTTTCACTGTTTGTCAATGCACTTATCATATATTTTGTATCCCTCCTATTACATGTTATATTTTTCAACATGGTATAAAAAATTGATTTTGAACACTTTTTTTATTTTTATTTGAATCATTTTTGTTCGGATATGTTTGGATGTCAATTGTCAACTGCTACAACAAGTAAAATTGGCATAAATCGTTAATGATTCATCTCAAACCAAACCGAAATGTTTTAAAAGTTCAGTGCATCAATTCTAAGGCTTCAAATTAAATCTAACTTTTAAAAGTTCAGTGCATCAATTCTAAGGCTTCAAATTAAATCTAACAGAAACTATCTTCACAAAAAAGGACTGCCCTACAAGTAGATACAAATTCACTTCCACCCTCATGTTTTATTATCGTTATTATTATTAATTTTTATTTTTTTTTGAGTTAAGATGCTGCATATATGTGTCCCAATAAAATAAAAATAAAATAATTAATTGGTAGTCCGTTGTTATGGACTTTTTTTGTTAAAAAAAATGGACTCAGAATCCCTCAAAAACAATTGGCTAAACTGCACATTTTGCCCCCTAAGTTTCAAAATGTTGCGATTTTGGCCCCCTATTAAAAAAATGACAAAAGTGACCCCATGTTTATGGAAATATGCTCTTTTGACCCCCAACATAAGGGAAATATGCTTTTTGACCCCTTATCTTTACAAAAAGTTGCGATTATGGTCCCTTTCTCGGAACACGTGGCGTGTTCTCAGCAATTTTGGGACAAAATTGCCATTTTTTTTTAATAGGGGGCCAAAATTGCAACATTTCGAAACTTAGGAGGCAAAAAGTGCAGTTTAGCCAAAACAATTCTTAGACCCAGAAAATTAAAATATTGGATTATTAGTGAAGCTTGAGCATGAAGGCGGAAAAAAAAAAACACACAAGAAGGGGGGTTGAATTGTGTGAGTCTTTTTCCTCTATTTCTTCTTCTAAGTGTTAAATACAAATCTGAATAGAATCTGATGTTGCAGATTCTGACTCAGAGTCTGAATGCAGCGGAAAAGTACTTTGAATCTCCATTGAGAAGCTTCAATCACGAACGTTGGCCTTTTACCAGATATGGATAATCTCGTTGGAAAGTACTTTAAATCTCCTTTACTGAAAGGGAAATTATCTATTGCTTTATGATTTATTTTACAAAATTATCATTCGCTAATGACATGAAAAAGATAAATTAAAAGAATTGAAAAAAAGAGAAAGTAAACATTATTAAAGGGTGTGATAAGAAAAAACAATATTAATATTGCATTGGTTACGTGAAGTGGTGGGGAGGAAGGTGGAAGGAGGGGATGGTAGCGAGGCTGGTGTAGATGGTTGTTAGTGGTCGTGGGTGGAGGTGTGTTGTGGGTTGGAGGGTTTTCTCAATGAAGAAAATATTTTATAATGTGAGGGGGTTAGGAGGGTTTGAAAAAAGGGGTGAGGTGCAGAGGTTGGTGTCTAAGAAAAAACCTTATGTGTTATGTATACAAGAATCGAAGTTGGGTGTGGTGGATGATATGATAGTTTCGTCCATATGGGGTACCTCGTTGTATGGCTTTTCTTTTCAACCTTCGGTCGGTGCTTCTGGAGGTTTGTTGACAGTGTGGGACCGAAATTTGATAGATGTTTGGTCTACTTCATGTTTTGATCATGTGTTGGTTATAAGAGGCTGAGTCATTAATACTTGTGAGGACTTTGTTATCGTTAATGTATATGCCCCATGTGATACGGAGGCGAAACAAGCACATTGGGATCAGATGACGTCTTTTGTTCTCGACAATGGTGATGCTAATTTGTGTGTTTGCGGTGACTTTAATTCGGTTAGATCGTCGGAAGAAAGGAAAAGTTGTGGTTCAGTCTTTCGTCAACATGATGCAGATATTTTAAAAAAATTTATTGAGAATAGTTTTCTGGTGGATTTTCGATTTGTGGTAAATTGTTCACTTAGTATCGTGGAGATGGTTATTTGATGAGTCGTTTGGACAGGTATTTGTTGTCGGCTAATTGGTGTTCAGTTTGGCCGAATTGTATTCATGTAGCTTTTCAACGCGGGTTGTCTGATCATGTTCATGTGGTGTTACGGGTGGATGATAAGAATTGGGGACCACGGCCTCTTCGAATGTTGAAATGTTGGGCGGATTTTCCTGGTTAAGATCTTTTTGTTCGACAGAAGTGGCGATCATTTAAGGTAAATGGGTGGGGAGGTTTTGTTCTGAAACGGAAGTTGAAATTGATTAAGAGTAATTTGAAAGAGTGGCATTAGCATCATTCTCAAAATTTGGAAGGCAAGCTTCATGAGGTGAGGGATCGGATGTCGACCCTAGACACCAAGGGGGAGGTGTCTGATCTTTTGGAGGAAGAAGTTGTGGAGTTACATGATTTATCCATGAATTTGCATTCTTTATCGCGTGTTCCGACGAGATTGAATTGGTTAAATGAAGGTGATACAAATACTAAATTTTTCCATGATGATATGTCCTCGAAACGGTGGTGTAATGCTATTCAGTTGATTCAGGTTAATGAAGAACATGTCGAGGGGTCCAAAATATAAGAGAAGTTGTTTTTAATCATTTTTCTTCTCATTTCAAAGCTGATGAATTGGTGTGGCCGGGTGTGGAGGCATTGGATTTCCGTAAGCTATCAGTAGCGGAATCTAATTCTCTAACGCAGCCTTTAAATGAGGATGAGGTGAATGCGATTTGGGATTGTGATAGTTTCAAGAGCCTGGGGTCGGATGGTATTAGTTTCGGTTTCATCAAACAATTTTGGGGGGAACTGAAGGAAGACTTTCAGAGATTTCTTACTGATTTTCACCACAATAGGTAGTTGACAAAGGGGATAAACTCTATGTTTATCGCGCTTATTCTAAAGGTCGTGATTCTGCAGCGGTTGAATGATCTCTGCCCTATTTCATTAGTGGGGTGCATGTATAAGGTGTTGGCTAAGGTCCTTGCTAACAGACTCTATGCAGACATCGTCAGTGTAGTCTCTGATTCACAGTCTGCTTTTGTCAAAAGGAAGCAAATCTTGGATGGTATTCTGATTGCTAATGAGGCAGTCGATGAAGTGTGCCGGTTTAATAAGGAATTAAATTTGTTCAAAGTGGATTTTGAAAAAACATATGACTCGGTGGACTTACATTATCTGGATGTTGTCATGTCCTAAATGAATTTTCCCACTCTTTGGTGGAAATGAATATCAGAATGTGTCGGATCAGCCACGACCTCTATTTTGGTGAACGGGAGTCCTACAGAGGAATTTCCTATGGAAAGGGTGCTTCGGCAAGTGGACCCTCTTTCTCTGTTCCTTTTTTTGTTAACAGTGGAAGGTTTTCATGTGATGATGATGTCTCTAGTAGCGACGGGTTTGTTTCGTGGTTATCATGTGGGGCGCTTTGATGGAGTCTCAACTTCTCATCTTCAATTCGTTGACGACACTTTGTTACTTGATGAAAAGAGTTGGGCTAATGTGCAGTACATGAGGGCGGTGCTGATTATTTTTGAACAAGTGTCTGGCTTGAAGGTTAATTTCAACAAAAGCATGTTAACAGGAGTTAATGTATCAGACTCGTTGTTGACTGAGGTTGCTACGGTGATGAATTGTCGTGTGGGAATGTTACCCTTTTGTACTTGGGGCTGCCCATTGGGGGTGATGCTAGGAGATTGGAGTTTTGGAAACCTGTGGTTGATCGGATTATTAATAGACTGTCAAACTGGAAAAGCAAGTTTCTTCGTTGGTTGGTCGCCTGGTACTTCAGAAATCTGTCATGTTATCTCTTCTGGTTTACTTTCTCTCCTTCTTCACGGCACCTGCGGGTATAATTTCTTCCCTTCTTCACGGCACCCGCGGGTATAATTTCTTCTATCGAATCTTTATTTTAAAAAAAAAAAATTGGGGGGTGGTGAGGACTTTAGGAAAATTTCATGGGCAGATTGGGATTCTGTTTGTGCACCAAAGGAGGATGGAGGGTTCGAGGTGACGAGGTTGCGTGAATTTAATTTATCATTACTAGGGAAGTGGTGATGGAGGATGCTAGTTGATAAGGAGGGGTTATGGTATCAAGTCTTAAAGGCTATGTACGGGTAGGAGGGTGGTCGGTTAAAGGAAAGGGGAAGGGATAGTTTGTTGTGGTGGCGGATGATTTCTAGTGTCCGTGGTGGTGTAGGGATTGGGGTGGGGAGTTGGTTTAACGCTGCAAATGACTCTTGGTTTTCCAGTGGCTCGGCATCTCCTTTGTCGCTCGATTTACAGGTTGTGATCATCTTCTTCAATTCGGGCACCTTGCGGGGTTACCACGTTCTTCACATTCGTTTTTAGCATAGTTTTTCATCAGAAGGTGTTGGACTCACATAGCATAGTGGACAAGGTCAAAATGCAATCTTTCCTTTGGTTGAAATCTAATATGCCCACTTTTTTCATCGTTTATCATGACTGGTGGCACCACGTTTTAGCTTGTATGGGTGTTTTGATGTAATCTTCATTTTATTTCGCTTGTTTCTTTCATCGCGGTGATCCTTTTTGTAGCACCGTTGACTTGACATTGTAAATTGTTTTGGATGTTTCTCTTTTGCACGCCTTGTGCAAGATGAATCACCTTTGGTAATCTATATATTCCATTTTGGCTTGTTCAAAAAAAAAATCATTGGTTTTGTAAACTAACATATGATTTATAAAAATAAAAATAAAAGAAAAAAAATCGCATTGTTACATGCTACTCTCGCCGTTGTTAATTATAAGCAAATTTGCCTTTTTTTAATTCAGTAAATTAATGATGTATGTGGTTCATACCACATACATTATCAATTGAATGAACATAAAAAGTTAAATTTGCTTATAATTGACAACGGATGGAGTATAAAATACGGAAGGAGTATAAGATAAGATAGACTCCTAAAAGTAACTATCAATAACCATGAATGTTTTCTTTTAAATAAAGAACTACTATTAATTAAATCAGATTTTTTTGTTGAATTTATAAATTTTCATTTAAGAACAATTTCTTAATTTTTTTAAAATCTTTACCATAATTAAATAAAACTAGCTACCAATTTTGTCAAACATTTTTCTTCACAAATTTATCCTTAATAACATAAACTTAGTCGGTAAAAAAAACACAATTAATCCAAATTTTAATTTTAAAACATTAAACATACATATATTGAAAGTTGAATTTAATTAAGTTTTTTAATAAAAATTTAAATAACATAGATACTACAAAATAAAACAAGAAATTATCACAATTAAATAATATACAATACAATAAATGCCCTTTTGACTAGTTCTCATAACAAAACAAAAAAGGTTTAATAGCATTTTTCGCCCCTAACTTTCACGAAGTTGCGATTTTGGCTACCTAAGAAAAAAACTACAAAACCGCCCTCTAAGTTTTGCAACTGTAGCAGTTTTGGCCCCCAAGGGCAAAAAAAATTTTTAAAAAATAACACGTGGCACCTCACTTAAGGTGCCACATCAGCGTAGACCGAGTCAAAATTGGTCTTGGGGGCTAAAACTGTCACAGGTACAAAACTTTGGGGGCGGTTTTGTAGTTTTTTTTTTTAAAAGGTCAAAATCGCAACTTTGAAAAAGTTAGGGGGCTAAAACTACTATTAAGCCAAAAAAAAACAAAATCATGGACAGGCTGGTTAAATATCACAATTATTTTTGTGTATAATACTAAATATTGGAAATTGTTTTTTATTAAGAATTTAATATTTTCCAAACCTACCAAAACAAAGCATAGCATAAGAATCTCCCCATCTAACCTCGATATCCACCGCATCTTCAAACTTCAAACAAACCAAAAATCCTATTCTTCTAAACAACCCCTTTTCATAACCAAACCAATTTACAAATCAAAATCAAAACTTATAACTATGTTTTCAATTAAATCGATGTTGATTTTGTTAATCTCTCTAACAATATCATCATCATTATCATCATGTACCTTAATCGAACCAAAAAATCTATCAGCATACGATCTTCTAATGGAATACGGTTTTCCAATGGGTCTTCTTCCAAAAGGAGCAATTGGGTATTCCCTTAACAGAGAAACAGGTCAATTTTCTGTGTATTTTGAGAAAACTTGTAGCTTTGTTATTGAAAGTTATACACTTAGTTACAAATCTACTATCAGTGGTGTGATTTCGCAGAATAGGCTTTATAAACTGAAGGGTGTTTCCGTCAAGATTTTGCTTTTGTGGTTGAATATTGTTGAGGTTTCTCGTAAGGGTAATGATATTGATTTTTCTGTTGGGATTACTTCTGCTGGTTTTGGAGTTGAGAATTTCCTTGAATGCCCTCAGTGTGGTTGTGGATTTGATTGCAATAATATTCTGATGTTAAACAGTGATGTTGAAGTTTCTTCAATTTAGGTTTTATTGTATTTTGGATTTTTATTGTATGATTCAATTTCAGAATGGATTATTGAACTTTTCTGTTAAAGATTTTAGATCTATCTCTATTTGCATCATTCTATTGTCTTCCCCTGCCGTGGACATGTCGTTTTTGTTTATCTCATTTAGTTTTATGTCTTTTTAGGTTCATAAAAGAAGTACGTACTTTATTATTATCAATGATTGCTGCTGTTATTATCATGAAACGGCTTAAATCCTATATGAATTTTGTTGTGTATACGCCGAACCAAGTTGTCTAGTTGGTAAGGAGTTGACTCGTACTTTGTAAGAGTGTGTGTTCAACTTTTGTTGTAGACGTAAGAACTTAGGCTAGGTTTTATCGAAGTACTTCTGCTGTCGTCTGCTGATCCTAGTACTTCACCTGAACTGTTGAAGTTCCTTGTATATTTTCAATGGATCAACATATAGCTTATCACCAGCTATAAATTCTATCTAACTTTTTATCTGATATTTCTAGGATACATATCAATTGTATAAGTGATGATGAATTTGAGCATATAGCACCAATTTAAAGTACAATTGTCCATCTATTGATTGAGATTGATCATCTACTAAAAAAAATTGCAATTGTCTATCTGTATGATAGTATTAAGTCATGCTGTGATGATGTAATCTGCAGATTAAGTTTGTTTATTAGATACACTAGAATGCATCCCACGTATTTGATTGAAATCCATGGCCTGGATAATACTACCATTCTACCTGTCTTGTATTGCATCAAAATTCAAACAGTTAATAAACAAAAACAATCTCTGGTTATTCATGATTCACTTTCACAGACCTCACCGGTTTAGTTTCAACTCACTAGGAAAAAGACCGGGTTCAGAATTTCAAACAAAACCTATCACCCCCAACACCAATTCCACTGTGTTTCAGCCCCTTAATCCTGTCAGCCTTTGCCAAGAAGACCACGGTCTTAACAGCAGCATATGATGGTCTTCAACACTATGATTTCCCAGTTGGGCTTCTTACCAAATGTGCAGTTTGCTACGAATTGGACATTACCACCGGCAAATTCAAAGTGTATCGAGAGCTGTAAATGTAATAAGTGTTAAGTTTGTTTTTGTTTTTGTTTTTTTGGTAGATAAGTTTGTTATTGTTCATTATGATATGTTGGACGTGTTGGTCCCTCTTCCACGTAATATCATGTGTAGTGGAAATGGATTTTGTGGATAAAGGAAGGGGAAACAAGAAAGTATGGAAGTATGGTGTAGGTCCCTGCTTCAATGAGTTTTAATACATTAAACTCAAGATGAAATTGTGGAGACAGATTGTATATAGACTATTTTTTTGTGAATAGATTGTATAGACTTTATTAAATATACATCATAGTGTATTGATAAATAATCAAATAACTAACTGAATATTTGCTTAGTTCAGGAATTGTTCTTGGGTAGAAGTAGAACAAAAATATAACTTCGCGGAAGTTTTCATGAAGTTGTATCTGCCGATAGTGGTGATCTTCAAGAGGAATGTACTTGCAAAATATACTGTGATATTAAAATCAATTTCGACATAGAATTACAGCAGAGAAGTGCTAATAACACTCTTTTTTCAAAACTCACTTTAATATTTATTTGTCTTATTGGGTGAAAGTTATGTAAAATCCTACATAAAGTGTTAAGACTCACATGAGTTTCATCTAAGTTAGACAAATATTGGGTTGATTTGCCAAATCCAACTAACCAGCGAGCAAAAAAAGGACAACCACAACCAATTCGGGTTGGGCGGGTTAATGTCTCAATTTGAGTTGGTTAACTCGGCCGTTCCAGCGGTCTTAACCATAAACAGGAGTGGATCCAGACATAAAATTTTGAAGAAACAATAATGCAAATTATATTAAAAATAAGAAGAATTGTTTCTATCATGTGCAAATTTGCACATGTTAAGAAATTTAAAATGGTAAGTTTGTCTTATAACTTGTGTATTTTATATTAAATATATAACTTTTTAATAAACAATTGGTGCTTTTCAATGAAAAGTTACTTCTTTGCGCATACGGTGCATCAATATTAGGCACATCAATATCATGCTTATTGCAAATTATAATAACTTTAGATATAAGTTCTTCTCATCCCTAATTCCTCATTTCTTATAATTATTTTTTGGTATCATTAACAAGTGACAAAGCATTCAAAAGATCTTATTTTTAACATGTATTTTATTTATTAAAAAAAAAAAGGAAAATTTCATGTGGAGCTTTAGCTCCACATAGCTTTCAAATGCATTCGCCCTTGACCATAAATGGCCGACCAATTCGGGTTTGGCGGGTTAAAGTCTCAATTTGGGTTGGTTAACTTGGTTGCTTTAGCGGTCTAATCATAGTTGACTTGTACCTAAAGAGTTACTCTTAAAAAAAATATCCTTATCCTTCGTCGAATGCCACTTAAGTGTTGTTGGCCTCTTCATCAAGTGTCATTCGGCACCTATTAAATCGGTTCAATCACTTTAAATTGGTTTAACCGATTTAAAAAGTCTTTTGAACGGCAATTAACAGCTATTGAGGATATTTTGATCTTTTTAAGTGGTTGGAAGAAAAAATGGAAGTCTAAAGAGAAATTTTCTTGTACTTAAACCTTACTCCTCGTTACAAAATATTGGGCTAACCTAGTTTGGTGTTCTCTTAGGCCCAAATAATTTTAGAATACTGCTCTTCCCGCAGCACAAAACGCTCGCACCCTGCAGCCATCACAAAATGTCCCTGCGCTAGTTAAGTACCGCAAGTGTTAATCGTTGTGCCACTTAACTTGCGTTGCGCTGATTAAGTGGTGCTACGTGCTGTCTTAAAGAAGACAGAACACTTCATTTCTTCATTTCTCATCTAAAATCTCAAAAAATCTCTCTCATATCACCCAAACCCAAAATTCCTTCAAGTTCAAATCAAACAACAATCCAATAACAAGTAAGTCTTCATAATCAAACATCATTAAACTTTTATGTTTATATGTTAAATTTTTTAGAAATTTTTAAGATTTAGGGTTTGTTTAAATTTTGGTTTTTTTGGCAAGAAATCATACAATGATGTGTACATGAAAATGACTTGTGTTGCTTAAATGTTTAGATGTTTGCATGTTTATGTTGTAGTCTTTTTTTAGATTTAGGGTTTGTTTAAATTTTGATTTTGCTTGCAAGAAATGATACAATGTTACATGTAAATGACTTATGTTGCTTAATTGTGGTTAGATATTTGCATGTTAATGTTGTAATTTTGAGTTTTAGGGTTTGTGTATAATTTTCACTCCAAGTGTTTGATGAAATGTTTGAATGAGTTTTTCATTGATTGTTTTTAATTTCTTACTATGTAGATTTGAAGCAATGGTGGGGTGGATCGACGTTCATGCACAATTCAACGGCGGAGAACCTCAGAGGTTGAAGGTTCAGTGCCTTGGTGTAACGTTAAGAGGTCTCAAGGATCAGCTTAATGAATTCAACCAAGAAGTCAACTCCAGAGACACAAGGAGGGGGATATACGTCCGGTAGGGAAATGCACCTTCCAACTACAACAATTATCTTCCTTTGGATGGGGTAATTCAAACTTGTTAAACACCAGTTCCTAAGCATTCATCCGGAAGTGTTATTGTTTCATTCAAAAGATTAAATTTTTGTTAGTTTGGTTTAGATGAAGGTATTGAAGTGCCAAGGACTGGACCTCATTCTTTTGCCACCTGAATACCATCATCTAAACCAAACTAACAAAAATTTAATCTTTTGAATGAAACAATAGAACTTCCGGATGAATGCTTGAGAGCTGGTGTTTAGCTAGTTTGAATTTACCCCATTCAGTCGTAAGATAATTGTTGTAGTTGAAAGGAACATTCCCGAATGTAATGTAATGTAATGTAATGTAATGTAATGTAATGTAATGTAATGACTCGTCTATATAATGTAATGTTACTTTTATTTGAATTTATTCAATACGCAACTTTATTCGAATTCACACTGAGTTTAATGAGGCATTTTTTCGATTTTTTGTAATACGTAACTTTATTTGAATTTATTCAATACGTAATTTTTATTCGAATTCACGCTAAATTTATTCTAATTCATTTATTTACTTTATTCAATACGATGTAACTTAGGTTCTATCTACCATAAATATAGTCAAAAAACGTGAAAAAAACTTAACAAAAACGTGCAAAATCGTGTGTCCTTCAGCTCTGACCAACGGCCAAGGTGCGTGAGTTAACTCACGCACATGTCAGTGGTGCGTGACTTAACTCACGCAAGGACATTAATGTATTTTCAGCTGGGTGCGAGCGTTTTGTGCAAGGCGAAGAGCAGTAATCATAATTTTAGTCTTTCCCTAACCCAACCAAACACAAAACACCATGTTACTTAAAAAATTTCAAATCCCAATTCTTTGAAAATTACTCTTCTCATTTATGAAAGTGCTCATTCATTATATCAGCAGCAGTTAAATGCCGTTTGGTATTTTTCAACGACAATTAACTTCCGCCGGCACTTTTAAGATCGGTTGAACCGACTTAAAAGTGATTGAAGCGATCTTAAAAGTGACAGCAGTAGTTAAATGTTGTTGAAAAATGTCGAGCGACAGTTAGTTAACTACCGCTGATATAGTGAATAAGCAATTTCTTAAGTGAGATGAACAATTTTCTAATTCTTTTTTACGGTTGCTGCGCCGCTTCTCAACAACTATAACATTGTTTTTGTTTGTGAGTAGGCATCTAAATATAAAATATGTGTGACTCGAAAAAAGTGAAACGGATCAATTTTTTAAAAGTCAATTTTTTTTCCAAAAAATATTAAAATTTTAGATCATTGACCTTTTGTTTTTTTTTACTTCAAAAAGATAAAGATTGAATTAAAATATGAGTTATTGCAAAAAGATAGTAAAACGAAAATACACAAATACAAAGTTAAAACTTCCATAAATATGCATAAAATATTGAAAATTAAAAACATAACTAACTGCATATGCTCCAAAACAAAATTACAAAACCACACTAAAATTGGTACAAATATTAGAGGCAAAAATCAACAAAATTCCTTTAACTAATTGAGAAATCCTCAAAGTAATTTTCCGCTTTTAAACTCCAATAGCTCGCCGCCCGCATCAAAGACAATTGCATCAGCTGAAGATATATGAAGGCCACATGTGCCACAATTTGCTTAATCTTTAATCATTTAGACACATTGTTAAAGTCACCAGCAGACCAAAGCTAGAAGCATTCCTCCATTTGAATCTGCCAAATAGAGAAACAAAGCATAAGTGTAGTTATTTTTTTTTTATTTTTTATAACAATGGACAAACGATAAATGGATTAGGGAACATAATGTCAAAGAGTATTAATATATGAACTTGTACCAACTAAACGTTCAACAATATTATTGTTAAGGAACTAAAAACGAGTAACGTTAAAGGGAATGAAGGCAATTAAGTTAAATTGCCTAGGTATTTTAAGAAAAGAATGGAAACGTTTCTTTTAAAAAAATATATTTAATTATTTTAACAAGTATAAAAAGTCTTAAAATAACTAACCTAAATTATTTAAGGGAGCCAACTCAGAACCAACGAGTCGAACATATATAACTTAAGTTCGGCTCATTTAAATAACAAACTTAATTTACAGTTTAAGTTCAGCTTATTTAGTTCATAGTTTAAATTCAACGAATTAATTTTCGAATCGAGTTTCAAACTATTTTCGAGTTAGTTCGGTTTGTTGTCCGCCTTAGGAGTAACAACTTTTCTTTATAATTGTGCAAGGGAGATATAATTGGGCAGGGGAGATTAATGTGTAACTTGTGATAGCCTATGGACGCATTGAAAAGAGGAAAATATCAATGATCTGAGTTTGTAACTTTGCGACAAATAAACACCGACACACGTGGGAGTTTATAACTTTTTATTGCAACGTGGAAAAGGAAAATGATGACATCATAAAGAAAGATCCACTATCCAATAGAAACAAAACAATGACAACAAAGCGAGCATTTCAACGTAGATACCATAAATCTCATCTTGTTCTGTTGTTCCATCTACCGAACATTTCTCGTGTCCCAACCAAACACTACCTATCACCCTCAAACGCTGTCGTTTAAATCATTCAATTCATTTCACAAATAAAAAACCACACCATCAACCAGATTCAGATTCCGATGACTAGTCCCGTCGTTCTCCTCCTCCTCCTCCTAACGGCGGCGCTAACCGTCACCGGAACCCCAACTGCCTACGAAGCCTTACGAACCTACAATTTCCCACCGGGAATTCTCCCAATAGGAGTAACCAGTTACGAATTAGACAAATCAAGTGGCAATTTCCGTGCTGATCTAAACGGTTCGTGCAGTTTCTCGTTACAAGGTTCGTATCAATTGAGTTACAAATCAACGATCACCGGTAAAATAACGGAAAATAGACTTACCGATCTAAGGGGTATAAGTGTCAAAGTGATGTTCTTCTGGGTGAATATTCTTGAAGTTGTTAGGAAACATGATGACCTTGATTTCTCTGTTGGTGTTGCTACTGCGGCTTTTCCTTTGGATAATTTCTTTGAATCTCCTCAGTGTGGTTGTGGTTTGGATTGTGATCCTTTGAGAATTAGAAAACTCAAAATCAATACTAAAAACCCTTCTCTTTCTTCTGCTTGAATCGCTTCTCACCCTTGGCCACTTTATTCTTAGCATTATGCTCTTGGGAATTATCTTTGCTGGCAGTAATTATCTCTGTACCATCTACACTTTTCATCCAAGATGTGTCTGACATGTGTCTGGAAGTCACACCCACAAATGTGAATTATGTCATTTTACAAATTATTATTGGTGTCAATATGCCCATGCCGAGTGTCTTGTTTGGGGTATGTGTCTCTGCTTCATTGATAACTATGTATAGTTTAGTGGCATGAAGTGGTGACTGTTAATGTATAAATATCATTATATAATGTGCATCTGTGTCATTTTTAAATTGGATATATTATATGATTTTTTTTTTTGTTAAATGTTGGTTTTGAGCATGTAATATAAATTAATATAGTATGTTTGTATCTAGGGGAGAGATCAGATTAGTGTATCTAGCCATGTAAAATCAATTGGTTTTTGATTTTAATGGAGATTGGAGACCTTAGTGATGTTCCTGATGTAATGCTTTGATGACAGATTGACAGTGGATTATGGGCATTCAATTGAAATATTAAACAATATTACATTCTTGACAGATTACTGATGTTGATTCATCATGTATCGTATGTTGAACAGATCTTAGAGGAAGGATCTTTGTAGAAATCTATCTTTTGAATCTCTTAATTTGGAATGGCTTATTAGTTATCACCCATAGCTGGAATGGGGATATTGTTATCTGCAATTATTTATTTATTTATTTATTTTATGAAAAGTTATGTGCAATTATTTATGTCAAATCTTAACTCAACCAATAGATATGTCAAAATTGTTAGGGTCATATGAATTCTCCTCAATCAGTGGCAGGTTAGGCAAACGCAAATATAGTAGAACAAACATGGGTTACTCAAATCTTTCTCAAGTCTATTGAGATACACGAAAGTCGTGAAAATATAAGACTTAGTCAAAACTCAATAGAATTGAAATTGGGAATTTAAATCGTGTTTCATATTTATAGCACCACTACTTAGCACGAAGTGAAATACCTCAAGTCAAACGTAAGGCGTCATGTACCCCTCACACTGAAAAAGCTCAAACATTGTCCATGTAAATAGTCGAGCAATGCTAAATTTTATAGGCCAAGTCATTTGAGCCAGTAGGACTTAGAAACGGATTCAAGATTTTTAATTAGTGGAGGCAAAATCATATAATACAAATATATTTTCTTTGAAGGATATAATACAAATATTTGTATAAAACATTACTAGAAATTGATATAATGACGATAATTATAGATTGAAAAAATAAAATTAGTCATGAAGTTTGATGTCTCTAACACTAAGGGTCCGTTTGGTTCGAGAGTTTTGGAGGGGAGGGGAGGGGAAATTTTTAATTTGAAGTGTTTGGTTCAATTTTTAGAAGGGGAGGGGAGGGAAGGGGAGGGGAGCAAATCTTTTTAAAATTTGATTGCATTGTCATAATTATCCTTAAATTAATTTCAAATCTCAATATTAACCTTGTAACAACTTTTATTATTATTTATTAT
>Ga0228710_1002311_pt1 | contig 29964 bp, 20 predicted proteins | sample MedpolnodulmetaG_FD_177995 | JGI IMG/M metagenome (GOLD analysis project Ga0228710, IMG submission 177995) | Root nodule microbial communities from Medicago polymorpha collected in Santa Monica, California, United States - pink nodules | ecosystem: Host-associated > Plants > Roots > Nodule...
CTTGTTCAATCAGAACCTCTATGAATAGTACTTTGATTAGGATCCTGTACACTTGAACAAATGTTTAGCATATCCAATTGATAATTTTAATACCTTGTTATCATCAAAACTTAAGAGGTGATTTTGCGAAACACCCTTTGTTCCAACAGTGTCGTCCCACAGTTGTCTTATCAAGTACAATTGGCCTCATGATTCGTCTTTCTAGGTGGATCTAGATCAGATGTTTCAGACATGGGTTGTTCTACTTAAATCTGTCGAAGTGTTTCTTTGACGGAATGTGTTCAAGGGTTTGAGTTTCATATTAGATCTGTTCTTCTGGTGGTTCCTATCACATTATTTTCTTTTTGGGTGTTGGTTTTGTGTGTTGACGCTTCCTACGTTAGTTGACTCAGATTGATTAGCCATAAATGGTTGCGTAAACTTGTTATACTTATCACAATAAGTTGTTGGTTGGTGGATCCGCTATTATGTTGGCGATAGGATTCCCTTCCAATATTGAAAGATGAGTCTGAATTTAGTCGTATGTGGTAGTTATTACTGTTATTACTCGTGTTCATTCACACACAATCCTTTTTTTTTCTAGTTTGGTTTCGGGTTCGTACGCGAGATCAATGGATTGCACTGGTTGTGCGTGTATGTTCGTTAATTGTTTTTTTTTTTTTTTTTTTTTTTTTTTTTTTTTTTTTTTTTTTTTTTTTTTTTTTTTTTTTTTTTTTTTTTGTTTGTTTTTTTTTTTTTTTTGGACTTTTTGGGCTGAATAGTAATATCTCTGGATTGGGTTTATGTTTTTATTTACACCGGGTAAGGTATATTTCCCCTCAACTTTCTATAACCTTTTCTATTTTAATTTATATGATTTTTTTTTGGGTTACTCATCTTCAACCACTTTTGTTGCAGGTTCTTTGATGATCACATCTGAGATTACAATGCCTGAAGATGGCTGGTTCTGAGCCGTTCTTTTTCTTCAAACTCCATGTGGAGATTAAATTTATTTGTGGTATGCCGATGGTGATTCATCTTCCTGCCTCCTTTTCGCCTAAAAAAATGATTTGATCCAAAAATTAAATTCGGGTTCTCCCAAAAGTGAATCTATTGTATGACGTAGTCATTGTATATTATCTAAAAGAAAATGTCTATTGTATTCACAAAATTGTTGTTCTTTTTTACGGGATAAGAAAATATTTTCCCATGTTATCTATTTTTTTAGAGAGTTTTCCTCTATTATCGAAAGACAAACAATATTATTTCTTATTTTTAATATAATTCTATTCATAATTTGTTTTATAATTTAGCAACACTAAAATATTGTTCTGGATTCATATGGTTCTCCATAACATTATGCCTTATTTTTATAAAGAGTAAACTATCAAATTGGTCATTAACATTGTAAGCCACAATCAACTTAGTTTCTGACAATATTTCAAACTAATACATGTTTTTGTTAAAAGTTTTTCAATTAGGTCCCTCGTCATGTGACAAAAACATAAAGATAAAGACCTAATTTAAAAACTTTTAACAAAGAAATGTATTAGTTTAAAATATTAATAGAATTAGAAATTAATTTGAGAATAAGTTACAAAAACAATAATAAATTTGATGATTTACACTTCTCCTAACCGGTTAACCAGACCCTTTTTATAAATATCACTCATACACACCACAAGTCATTGCCCGGTCAAAATCAATTCTTACATCGACGTATGTTTACACGTGATTGAAATGATAATAGTGCATGTGATTCCAAAAGTGGCAACAAAATTTATGACACCAATTGTATGAGATTCCAAAATTGGCAAGAAAAAATTATTACACACCTGCGATATATAATATATCTGACCACATATTTTTACCAACATGTGTAAAATGTTTCATAAAATAAAAACTAGTTTGTTAAAAAAATATTAAAAAAAACGTAATTTAATCATGAAGTTAATTATTTTTAACGAGTTTACTAACTGTTAGCTGATATTTTTACGAGCCTTATTTAATGTGGTCAGGTCAACATTAGTTGACTTTTACTCTTGTAGAAATCAAAACTTTTTCCTCAACAAAAGAAGTTTTGACGAGATGTTGGACTTAACATGAAAAATCTCGAAGCCTTAAAGTTCGACAAGATACAAGTCAAGAAGCAAAACCATCGAAGTCAAGCAACCGTCTTTGAAGCGGGAAGTTTCGAATTTCAAAAGAGAAGCAGTTTCCTCAATGGAGAACGTGGGAGACAAGCGGTTGGCTACATGGAAGGAGTGTTGATCGTGGGATTAGTTTCTTTCCAAGTTATTTTCTTTGTATAAATAAGAGTTTTCCATATGGAAAACGGGTCGCAAATCACCTATACAAAATTCTAAAACACTCGAAGTACAGACGCGAGATAAAAGAGTCATAAAGAATGTATTTAAAGGATTTGTGGAACCACCTTTATTTTTAATGCATTGTGTTTTACCTTTCCTTTAAGTTTCTGCAATTTAAACTTAATGCCTTTACTTTGCTTTTAAAACCTTTTTTTTGTCGAAAGGCACCATACGGTCTCGTCTTGTCCGTTACGTAACCTACGAACTTGATGAACACACAAACACAAATGCACATTATGTCCTAGGATCTCTGGTTTGGTCCTGCTCGTAATAATCAAAACCAACCGATATTGTTTACCGAAAACATCGTTAACAAATTGCCACGCCCAGTGGGACTTTGTTTGTGCATCTTTTTTAAAAACTTTTTCAAAAACCTTGGAAAGAAACTTCCATTGTATTTTTCAAAACCATAGAAAGAATTTTCCTTTGTATACTTCAAAAACCTTGGAAAGAAATTTCCATTGTATTTTTTTTAAAAAAAAACCTTTTTCAAAAACCTTTGGAAGCAATTTTCATTGTGCATTTATTCAAACAAAAACCTTTAGAAGAGATTGCCATAATCTTCCAAAAAATTTCAAAACTTTTTTCTACAAAAATTTTTTCTTTCTAAAAACCCTTCTTGTGGAAACAATTATTTTGAAGATTAGCAACTATTTCCAGTGAACTTTTTCTAAGGAAGAATTCGCATTTTTGTGCATGCATTTAAGAAGTGGTGAAACTTTTAAAATAATGACTAAATCCACCAATACTAGTGCTTCTATGTCATCACAATCATCGAAATCCACTTCACAAGCACAAATTACACGGACATCCGCCCCTAGAGTGGCGGCTAGTGTATCGACGGTCGTGGGGGCAACCATGGCTATACCGGTTTCGACGAAAATGGGAGTAACCGCTCCGACTGTAACCGCTCAAATGACACAACCAGAAATAGGGACCTTTGTGCTACCATTTACTGTAACACCCCAATTTTTTTATTTTTAATTAATTCAATAATGTTGAATAGGTGAATTTGTGGTCAATATTATTACTGACGCTGCTTGTGCTTGAGTATTATTTTGTTGTTGAGAAAAATAGAATATTGATGATGATTGAAAAGTAGTATGAGAATTTAATTAAAATGAAGGGAAGAGTCAAAATAAAATAATATAGAGTCAGATGTGTGGAAAGTAAGATTTAAATAAGTGAGGGAGGGGGGAGTAAAACAGTAGTTCACAGAAGAGGAAAATATCATAACGGATGGCGAGCCCATATATAAATAGGAATATTAGAAGTTAGAAGTCAGTATATTGTTAACGTGAAAAAGAATGGTAGAGAGGAGCAGAGAAGGAGAAAAACGTAGCCGCCAAGAAGAGAACCATAACTTCTGAAGAATTCGAGGTAAGGGGGAGAATCTTTTCACTTTAGGGTATCTTAATCTATGATGGGAGGGTGTCTTAAATTTTAATATATTTTTGTTGTTATGGTGTGAATTTGGATGAGAGGATGAAGATGAATGAATTAGAAGATGAAGTTGAAAGATGAGAATTGAGGGAAAATTAGTTAGGTTTTTAATTGAGTTTTTAGTCTTAAAAAGAGTGGATAATCTGGTAGGTAAATGAAGAATTAGTGTTCTAATGATAGGTTAATCACAAGGTTATGATTAGGGACGATTATGGTGAATTTAGGGTCGAAAAACGGAGCCAAGTAGGCTCCCATGGTAGAAAATCGCAGAAAAATCTGTGATTTCAGCATGTCTGATGTTGTCAAAATCATGAGGCGATTCTACAAATCATGAGTCGATTTTGACAGAAATCTGTGATTTCAGCGTGTCTGATGCTGTCGAAATCATGATGTGATTCTACATATCATGAGGCGATTTTGACAGCAAGTGTTAAAACGAAATGCTGTCAAAATAGATGATTAAAATAAAGGAAGAATAAGATACAATCATTTAAGATAATCAAGGAAGCAAAGAGAACTAATGATGAGAGATAAATATCTTAAGTTACAATAAAAGAAGTGATCCTTAGATGGGAGAGATTTAACTAAGAGTCATAAGAGTAGTTTCGTAAGCTATAATGTATTTAAAATAAGATGCGTATCAAGAATATTAGAGAAGAATAAAGGTGGAGATAAGACTAATTAGAAGAGCAAGAACTAGAGCAAACCAAGAATACGAAGATAGAAGTCTAGGGTAATAGACGACAATAATGATGAACTAATACATGATGATAAGATCTTGAAAACTTAATAAGCTAGTTGCATAGACGGAAACCATTATGTGGGGTATGTCTAGGTGTTCAGGGCAGCTCCCTTATAGTGAAGATGAGAGTACACTTTAAAATGTAGTATTGATTAATGAAGGAAGGAAATATGTATATATGCTCGATGAGATGTTAATTAATGGTGAGAAGTTACCGTTGTATGAGGATGATTTACGACGAGATAATAATTGTTGAATGATGTAATAAATGACACATGTGAATGGAGATTAATGACGATGACTTATCTTGTTTAGGGTGACGAGTAACTAATGAAGTGGGATATGTTGTGAGTAGGAGTTAAAGCATTGGGTAAGGTCGAGGATGATAATAACAATGAGAAAAGATATTAATTTAATTCATTTTAATAAGACGAGAATTTAATAGAGCAAATAGTGTGGGTACGTGGTCAGTCTAAAAATATACGATTTAGTAAAAGGGGTGTAAAACTGAATAAAGAATATAGAATTGTAATTTTAGATGATCATAAACGAAGAGAGGGTTGTTAAGACGAAATGTAATGGAGGGTAAGGGGTTGTATATTAAGTAATGAAAGATAATAGGAATGGTGATAACGATGAATAAGACGGGGATCGATTAGAAGAGAGCAAGATGCATAGAAAAGAGGATAAGATGTAATATTTATATTGGTTGACGATAATAATAACGATCGATATCGAGAGAATAAAATCTTGAATTACAATGAAGCCTTAGTGAGGAAAGTTTCTGAATTCAAAAGTACTGATAGAGTGAGATAATAACCTTAAATTAGGATTAAGTTAAGATTAGGAGAATAGTCGATGTATAGATGACGACGAATGTGAGAACAAGGTAATAAGATATAAAGTCATTTTAAATGAGAAGAATAATTATGAAAGAGTAAATGACGATGGTGGGGAAGAACCTAGTTGTATAGAGACGAGACATTATATGTCAATGATAATGAATTAGAATACATCTTGAAACTAAGAATGAATAATAGGTTATGCTATCATAAGTGAAGTATATAGAGAGCCTAGAATAGATGATGGGATAGAGTATGTCTGTCAGATGAATAATAAAATAAAATAAAATAGAAGGATGTTGTTGTAGAAATGAGTCACGCGTGAAGGTTGGATTAATGAAGAGAATAAGTGGTGATATAAACGGTTGATAGAGAGTAATGATGAGGAATCCTATAACTATGACAAAGAGTGTCGATGATTAATATTAAATATTAAATATATATATATATATATATATAATTAATAAATAAATACGATGAGAGTGATCATGATTAATTTATGGTGAAGATGAGGATGATAGTGTTTATATTTTAATGATGATGAGGATGACGATAACTGTATCATTATGATGATGAGAGTGATGATGCTTATCTTTGATGATGATGAGAGTGATGTATATAATGATGATGAGAGTGATATATGATGATGATGAGTATGTTGATGATTTATGTGCTTGCATTAGAGTCGTGCATTTTAGTGAGAGCCTTGCATTAATATGTGAATTATTTGAATATGTGTATACTTGTGTTACTTGTCGAATTTATTTCTATGCATTCATATAGAGTCTAAGACTGATGGAGTGCATGACTGATGGAGAAGTCCAGTAACATATCTCTGGCAAACTATGATGAGAAAAGTCCAGTAATATAACTCTGGAAAAATGATGAGTAGGGGTGGTACCACAATCATATAGGTCGTTAGGAGAGTCCATATGCATATATATGATGATTTTGTATTGGGTGTTTGAGTGTGAAGATGATGTGCTGCTGTGATATGTGAAATGAAGAGATTATACATAGTAACTGCTAAGAGTGATGATCGATAGTGGAGACTATATTCTTTTGATATTTATTTAATGTGCATGCTTTTCCTAATAATATGTTATGGCTGGATTTCTCACTCCTTTTCTTGTTGTTGTATTTATGGTGTTTGTACTTGTGGGGTACAGATACTTAGGACAAGGAAATCTAGTTGCGGGACGCCTAGGAGATTGCAATGGGGCTTATCTTCCGTCAATTTTACTTTAGTGATGATTAGACATGTAGTCGAATATGAGCTCTAATATGTAACACCAGGGTTGGGGTTGACAATGAATTTATTTATCTTTGAGTTAAAACCTTGAGAACTAATGTTATTTCTATTTCGATGTTGAGTAACAAGAGAAATTTTTATTAATGAGATCAGGGAATTGTTTCCCGTTGATGAAATTATTTAAAAAATAAAATAAATTTATGTTATTATGTGATATCATGTGAAGATTTGTAACATCCTAATTATTTAATTTATTCCTATTATTTAATAATTATCGTCGGGAAATAGGGAGTTACATTTATTGTTGGTGTACCTGTGTCTACAAGTGTCCCTACTTCTCCTAACCCTCAAGTTAGGAACAGATTTGATGATAGAGTCATAAATACGCATAACTTTTCTATGGACCAACCATATGGTATGCCAACTTCAATGATGGCAAATTCACATAACAATCCTGCATTTACAGAACATGCAAGTCTATTTACACCGTTTAACTCACACAGTCCTTCAAGTTCTAATGTTTTTCACATAAATGTTCCACCAACCTTAACTATAGAATCTATGATGTTGTTTAGGAAACAAATGGATGAGAGCAATCATGAGATGGTTGATTTGTTGACACATCAAATTGGTACGGTGTTTAACCCATTGATTCAAAACACGGATCAGGGTTACCAAGCATTAGCCACTCAAATGGGGAGAATAGTAGATTTCTTCGCCCCTCCACAAATTGTCTATCAATGGATCCCTCCAATCCAAAATATCCCTCAAATCCAAAATACTCAACATGTGCAAATTGTCGAACCTATAATTCAAAGACAATAACCTATACCTCGACCTCAACCAGTCGAACCAATGGTACAAGCACAACCAGAAGTAATTTGGTGAATTGAAATCATGAAGCAGACGAAGTTGTTAGAAATGTCCAACAACAAAATATCGGAGCACATAATAACATAGCCAATTTGGTTGAAAATATCATGGCTTAAAATGGCTTAAACGTGGGTTTACATAGGCCAAACATTATATCTCCTTTGTCAGAATATGTTATACAAACTGAACTTTGTAGGGGTTATAAGATTCCTAAGTTCACAACGTTTGTTGGTGATACTAACAAATCTACTGTTGAACACATAGCACATTATTTAACGGAGGCTGGAGATATTGCAAACAATGAGATTTTGAGATTAAAGTTCTTTCCAAATTCTCTAACAAAGAATGCCTTTACGTGATTTACCACGCTTGCACCACATTCCATTCAACATAGGACTCAATTAGAGAGACTATTTCATGAACAATTTTACATGTTGGATTCCTAACAGGTTCTTGCTCATTGAGACCAATCTTATGACATTTTAAAGAGCTTATAAGATCTTCAACACTTAGAGTGTTTAGATCCTTAGCTTCCTCAATAGCAGTCACTTTAGGTCTCCATTTGGCAGGTAAGCTCCGTAGAATCTTATTCACATGATCAGAAGCTACATAACTTTTCTTCAGAATCTGAAGTCCAGAGACTAGAGTCTAAAACCTTAAGTACATAGACTCAATGTCTTCATCCTCTTTCATTTCGAACAACTCATACTGATGAACAAGCATATTAGCTTTAACTTCTCTTACTTTCTTGTTACCTTCATAGTTTTAACACAAGGAAGCAAACAATGCTTTAGCAATAGATTTATCACTCATCTTCAGGTACTCCTTGTGAGGCAATGCAACAACAAGAATGCCTCTGATCTTGTGATGTTTCTTGTACATCTTTTTCTGAGCAGCAGTGTGTTTCTTCCTATCAACAGCAACTCCTTCTTTATCTTACAACAAGTCACCAACACCATCTTCAAAATCATCCCATAGTTCTTCATCTACACCCATAATGTGACAATACATTTTGGTTTTCCACCAAGAGAAAGTCTCAGGATCTCAATTAAACATAGGAGGATTGTTAGAACCAAGTGATTTATATTCAGTACCATAATCATATGGTATGGTAACACAACCACCAAGACTAGAACTTTCACCAGTTGTCATGTTTATCTGAAATCGTTTTCTATTACAATGTTAAGTGCTAAGACAAATAGAACCTGAGCTCTAATACCAACTGAAGGTGAGAAAAACACAGGAAGAAGGAGTTGAATTGTGTGGGCTTTTTCTTCTTTTTAAAATATGTCCAATGTTCAGAGTCTGATAGAGTTCAAAGTCTAATGCAGCGGATAAAGTAAGAAGAGAGAGACACAAAGCAATTATACAGGTTCCTTCCACAATCCGGAAGTAGTCTTGTCCCCCTTGCACTTCCAAGGAGAGTTCACTAAAATCAATATCTGATTACAAATGTTGAAGCACACAAGCAAGAGACTTCCAAATACTCAAGCACACAAGCAAGAGATTTCCTATGCTCAATCACAAAAGCAAGAGACTTCTACACAAACAAAAATACACAGAAAATGTTTGAGGTTGAACACTTGATATACAATCAGTGGTGTTCACAATACAAATCAGATACACACTATTAAGACTCTAGAATTTATAAAATATGAAAGTTGCTAAGAAATTCTATTTGAACTTTGATGTGCAACAGTTTCAGTAGAGTTTTGGCACTTGTAAAGTGTTGGTGAGTCTCTTTTTCAATCCTCAAGTCTTCACTCCTTTATATAGAGGTGCGAGAGATACGTTGAGGATTGCCAACACATCAAAAAAAAGTTGTTGTTGAAGCTTGATCATCACCAATCATCTATTGCTTGATTTGGTTATTATCCTAGGAGGGAACAGTTTGAAATCCATTCCCTGTATAGAGAATTAACCAGTGTAGACACAACTGTAGCTTGTACTATGGCAGATATGGTAGTGGAGTAGTGGTTGTACAATTGTATTATGTCCTTTTCCTGCGTTCTTCTGTGGATAAGCATCCAATGCCTTCTAATTCCTCTGAAATCGCCGTTTGTCCAGGCTTCTATTCCTTCTGCAATGATGTGTCTTTAGAGTAACAAACTTTAACTAACTGCATCTTCTTGGCTTCATACTCTAATGGTTTTCAGATGCTTGATGACGTCATACTTTGGCAGTCAGCTTCTGATGGTATGCAGACACTGGTAGTCTTCACACTATGTTTTGCAACATAAGCTTCCTTTGCTAATTCCATTTCTCTCTTATGTTCTTTCAGAACCAATACTTATAAATTTTTGTCTATGGTCCTTAACACTTGAGCAAATATTAGCATATCCTTAACACTCGACTACATGTACAGGAGGAGGCCTTTTGGAAGCAAAAAGAGAAAATGGACTGGTTGAAAGAAGGGGACATAAATACTAAGTTCTTCCATACATCAGCGATTGCCCGAAGCAAAGTGAAGAAGGTTAGTAAGCTCCGCATGGATGATGGGAGGACGACTACATCGTAAGAGGATATGTGTAACATGGTATAGGGTTATTTTGAGCAACTATTTTATGCAAATGCTAGAGTCCATGAACCGGTGCTGGATTTGATGAGCTGGTGTGTTTCGAGGGATGACAATATAATGTATACAACATCTATTACAAATGACGAATTACGTCAAGCCCTTTTTCAGATGCAACCGGACAAGTCCCCAAGTTCAGATGGTTTTAACCCGGCATTTTATCAGAGATTCTGGTATGTGTGTGGGGATGATATTTTCCAGGGAGTGGTTTCTTGGTTGGATCGCGGTTACTTCCCTTCAAACCTTACAGAAACAAATATATGCTTGATCCGGAAGTTAGATGACCCGGATAATATGAAAGATCTTAGGCATGTATCTCTTTGTAATGTTTTATATAAGATGGTGTCGAAGTTGCTCGCTAATCGACTGAAACATTTGGATAAATGTGTGTCAGAGGAGTAGTCAGCGTTTGTCGAGGGCCGCTCTATACTGGACAATATGTTAATAACTACCGAGATAATCCACTCAATGAAGAGGAATACGAAGAGATGGAGAGGGGAATTGGCTCTCAAGATTTATATTAGTTACGCTTATGATAGAGTAGATTGGGGGTTTCTTCGTGGCGTGCTTATGCGAATGGCGTTCAGTGAGAAATGGATCCAGTGGATAATGATGTGTGTTAGTTCTATTACTTATGAAGTTTGACAGGGTGGGGCCTATTGTACCCGGACGAGGGTTACGCTAGGGTGACCCATTATCACCATATTTATTCATTTTCGTGGTTGAGGGCCTCTCGACTCTAATACATAAGGCGGTTAATAGAGGTGATATTCATGGGGTACAAGTATGTCGTGGCGCACCAGTGATGTCCTATCTGTTATTTGCAGACGATTGTTTCTTGTTTTGCAGGGCCAATGTGGTTGAAGCACAACATTTACTCACTATTCTTAAAACTTATGAGGCAGCGTCTGGACAAGAAATTAATTTATCAAAGTCTGAGGTCTTTTTCAGTCGCAAAATAAGTGGGGCGGCGCAGGAGGATTTGTCACACATTGTTGGTGTCCGACATGTGATGGGTACCGGAAAGTATTTGGGATTACCTTTGATGATTGGTAGAGATAAAATGTCCGTTTTTTCTTTTATCAAGGATCGTATCTTGAGACGGATAAATGCTTGAAGGGGATGAGCATTATTGAAGGCGGATAAGGAAGTTATGATCAAATTTGTGCTATAATCTATTCCTTAATACATAATGAGTATTTACCTTCTGCCAAATTTAGTTATAGATGATATTGAAAAGATGATCAATGCATTTTGGTGGGGAGGCAGGAGTAACAACCGAGGGATTAAATGGATGGCATGGAAATGTATGGCATTCCCCAAAGAGTTTGGTGGAATGGGGTTTCGAAATTTCAAAGATTTTCATTTCGCTATGATAGCTAAGCAAGGATGTAGTTTTTTGTCTAAACATTGATCTCTGGTTGCTAGAGTTTTTAAATCGAGGTAATTTCCTCGTTCTTCATTTTTGGGTGCTAAACTCGGATATAACTCGAGCTTTGCTTGGTGAAGTATTTGGAATTCGCGTCAGTTACTAAATGGTTATAGGTGGACAATTGGACATGGGAAGTAGGTCAGCGTGATGAACTATCCATGGGTTCGAGGTGTTCATGGTAGTTGGATTCAATTCCCACAAAGCTAAGGTGTGCATAGTTTGCGTGTGTCTGATTTGATAGCCAACGAGGAACGAGTTTGGGATATTGATAAGATTGAATCTTTGTTTTCAAATGATATGGTGCAAGCTATTCTTAACACACCACTATTTGCGGATGTTCAGAATGATGGAATAGCGTGAATGATGGAACGTAACGAGAGGTATAATGTTAAGACTGGTTATAAACTGGCTATGATGGAGTTGTTACACACTGATCGGTTTCATGTTTAAGGAGAGTGACATAGAATCTGGAAGGTGAATTCCCCTCATAAAGCACGTAAATTGTCATGGAGGATTTATAGGGGGTGTGTTCTGACGCGTCTCCAACCACAATCACGACATGTAAAATGTGAGGTAATCTGCCCCTGGTGTGATACGACTGTTGAGGATGATTGGCATCCTTTTGTGGGTTTTACTTTGGTGCATGAGAGTTAATATTGGGTAGGGCTTTCGACTGTGCTGCACTCGCGAGTTGGATATGTGAGCAGTTTGGCAGATTTTGTTTTTGATATATGTTACTTAGAAAGCTGATACATGGTTGGTCAGGTGGCTTTACTTCGTTGGCAAATTTGGGTTGCACGTAATGATATCATTTGGAATGTCGCTCATCATATATACCTCAACAAACATCGGAAGGACAACACTAGATGCATGGCACCAATGGCAAGAGGTTCATAAACAACCCTCACCACCGGTTGTGCAACACAAGCGGAATAGAGTGCAAGGTAACAACTCAGTTTGGGAGAAACCACGCGAGGCGTGGTTGAAGTGCAATGTTGATGCCGTATTTCATGACAGTAACATATTACATCTTTTGCGTGTTATGTTATAAACTCTCGTGGTCAATTTATTAGAGCTCAAACAAAATGGCAGCGGGCAAATATAACAGTTTTGGAGGGGGAGGCAGTAGCCTTACTTGATGACATTCACTTTGTTGATGTGAATAGATGAGATTGAGTTGTCTTCGAGTCTAACTCAGCTACTCTAGTACTAGCTCTATCGTCTTCGGGCCATGGTGATTCTGAATTCTATACTATTGTTTCTAGTAATATTATTTCTCAATTATCTTTACATTCCAACTTCGAGGTGAAGTTTGTTAGGAGACAAGCGAACATGGTTGCTCATAATTTAGCTAGGGCGGCCTGTTCTTGGGCTAGTCACCGTATTTTTTATTCTTATCCTTCTTGTATTGAACATCGGTTGATTAATGATAATAGTTAACTTTGCTTTGGTCAAAATAAAAAACAAATTTTTTTTTGCTGAAATGGAACTCACAAGTCAAATTTAGTTCCCTAATTTTTTAGGCATGACTAGAACATGATAAGAACCTTCACAATGAAATTTTGTTGTTTTTAAACAAGATACAAATTAATTATAAATTGTTTAAGAAATTCATAATTACGAGGGAATAAAAATTCATAATTAGTTTATCCTTGGTCGAAGAAATTTAATTTTTTGGGTAAAGGTATATCTTAACGTGCTAAACATGTATGAAAAAAATAGTGGAAAAACTCCACATGTAGGTCACATTTTTAAACTACATGTATATTATAGGGTGGTCAAAAATAAGAAGAAATCCAAGTTACATTGCTAGAATATATGTTTTGTATTTTACAGGGTCATTTTTCAGACATAATGTATATTACAAGGTCAATTTGAACAATTAACACGTTAAAATAAGAGAGATGAACTTGTCAATAGTGTGTTAAATAAAATTAGGAGGTAGATGTTTTTTCCGAGCCTATTTGCGTGTGAGAATTTTTAGATTTTGCCCAAATTTTTCTTTTTGTAAGTGTGTTAATGAGCTTTTGGGTTGTGTCAAATGTGCAAAAATTATCGATCGAGCTCGGGCGACCACCCGGGGTCGCCGGGCGGTGAAACCGTCCCTGGTTTGGATTATGAAATCCGAACTACATGGGACATTTTTGGAAATTTTACAGGATGCGTGAGAATGTAATAGGATGGAAAAAGTAATAGTTCTAAAAATGGGGCATATTTTTTTTTTCAATTTTCGTATGTGTTAGTTTCAATCATTATTCATTATAGTTCAATGATTCCATCTTTCTTAAATAAAATAGATATAATCAAAATTTTAAATTATATCGACAATGAATTCAAATATGTCATATATAAATATAAATTTATTTTGCATGGAATCATATTAATGTCTAAAACAAAAATATATTACTCATATGAGAATTCAAACATACATGTCACATGTTAACTCATTTAAATAATACGAAACCTCCAAATTACCTTTCCAAGTAATTTTGTTTCTATAGTTGTCCTTTGCTTATTACTGCATTATTTTTATCCATATTTATACTATTGAAATATATAAAAGTATTGAAGCAAAGAACATAAATAGTTTACTTTGCATTAAGAGTCGTCTCCACCAATACATTTAAAAACTTTAGACTTCATATCTTCTGAAATTCGAACAGGACGATAGTTTTTATCAAGCCTCACTACCGTGGTTTTGGCTTCCAAAACAGGCTGCAATTAAATTCAACAAACATCAACATATGTTTTCAAAGATGGTGAGGAAAAATAATTTTAAAAGTAAGGGATAAAATCAAACCTCATGATTTGGTAGCTTATAGATGAACTGATCAAAGTATAAACGAGCCGCTGATATGCCGGAAATTCTAACCTTTACAACAAATTTGTCTCCACTCTGGTTGCAAGTTTTATAAAATCAGAAAAAACATTGATGAATTGATCTATGGTATCTATTTGTATCAAAATATTATACCTAACCAAAATATAAATAAATAACCAGCAAGTTTGGTGTGACTTACTCTTAGAGGTGCAAGAAACTTGAGGGATAATTTTGACATTGCCATTGCATGACCGCTCAGAATCACATCAGCAAAATTAATACCAATGCTTTTCAAAAATTCATCACCACCTTATAAAGATATTATGCATAACTGATCAGTTTATGTGTGGAAGAAACAAAGTACAGTATTTAATTTCAATAAAATTTAGAAAGACTGGGTTGGCTTAAGCGAAAAAGTAAAAAATAAATAAAAATATGGGTTAAATATGTTTTTGGTCCCTATAAAATTGAGAACTTTTAAGTATAATCCTTACTTAATTTTAATAGATTTTTTAGTCCTTACAAAAAAAATTACTTCTAATTTTAGTCCCTGTTACAACAAAGTTTGTTTAATTATCCTTAAACTCTTAAATTTTTGAACGATTTTTTTAAGACAAGTTTAGAACACTATGAAAGGTTCATTTACCAAAATTTAGATTTTTTTAACATGAAACGAATTAAATATGAATTTTTTAAAATGACAAAAGTTAAAGATAAAATTAACAAAATCTGGACGTTGAAATCAAATTTTACGACAATTTTTTGCAGAGGAACTTTTAGTAATGTTCTTAACACGTCTACAAAAAATTGTTTAAAAATTCAAGAGTTTAAGCATAAATTAAACAAATTTGAATTGAGGAGGGATTAATACTGAGTGCAGAATTTTTTTTAAGGACTAAAAAAACTATTAAAATTAAGTAAGGACTAAAGTTAAAAAGTTCCAATTTTATAGGGACGAAAACCATATTTAACCCTAAAAATATTCAAGGAGGCACACGAATGGAAATTGCATTGAAAATAAAGACCTGATAAAGGAAAGCAAGACTGCTCATTGATTAAAGGAAGATCTTTCTTAGCAATTGCTAAAGAATTTATTGACTTGGAGGAAAAGGAGGTGTTCATAAGATCCACGGGGTACTATCAATGCTACAAGGCGACTCCACCATCAAATGCTTACATGAAGCCATGAAGGTTGTTGACAATTGGGAGAAATTCAAAGCAATACTAGAATAGTTAAGTGAATCAGAACTTGAAGTAGAAAGGGAGGAAGACTCGTGGTCTGAAGAAGCTTGTGAGTGGTCAGAGCCAGAAGAATATTATGGATGATCAGACTACGAGGAATAGCCAGAAGAGGAAAAGGAAAACATGGAACCAGGATTGGGGTTCCCATCTTTTTAATTTTCAAGTAATTTTAAATTTCACTCATTCATTTTACATAACTACTCTATCTCATAATTTCTTTCTTTTATTGTTGCTAACTCGCGACTAGGCAGGTTGTTTTTACATGTATTGCATAACTTTCCCTTTCAAAAATAAAAATATTTATTTTAGTCTTGGAAATTTTTTCCAAACATTGTCAACAAAGGACTAACTTACTTCCAAAGATTCTAGGAAAAAGTCACCACTACAATTCTTTATAGCACAAACGGTGAGATTTTGAGTCATATATATTTCAATTTGTTTCTATTATTTTCTTTCATTATGAGTGTTCCATGTTGGATTGCTATTTTTACTCAAAATTTGGTCATTCTCTATGGACCATCAGTTGTATTATCATCATACACACGAGACATTTGTTTCTTGTAACTAGGGTCGTTTTCAAGCGCCAACTACATCCACTAAATGTAGACACCCCTGCTTAAAACTATCAGTGTTGATAACTAAAAGATTAAAGGTCGATATTATTATTATTATTATTATAAAATTTACTATTTTACTAAAAAAATTAAAAATCCATATTTGAACAGTTTTTGAGAGGTTCATTTTAATAAGCATATATTTATGTATCCATCTAACATGGACCTCTAACCTTTAAAAAAAAAATATAACATGGACCTCTAAGATAGTTTTGAGCAGAGAAGTAGTTTTGACGTGACTCTCATAATTAAAAATGAAAATTGTGGTTTTGACATCAAAAAGTTTATAATAACACATGGAAGTTACGAATTTACCTCCAGGGGTGATTAACTACCACTGGCATATTCGGCAGCAGTTAACTGCCGCTGGCTCCAGCAGCAGTTAACTGCCTCTAGCTTTGCTGCACTTAAGTGCAGTATCAGTTGTGATTTTACGCGTTTCGTTCGAAAAATCAAAATAAAACGAAACTTATTAAGAATTTTACGAAACTTTACAGACACCTCTATAAAAACACATATAGATGATGTGCAAAGTTTCGTAACATTCCAAATAAGTTTCGATTTGTTTTTATTTTTTCGACCGAAACGTGCAAAATCGCAATTGAAAAAATAAAAAGATCGACACTTATTTGGAATGTTACGAAACTTTGCGCATCATCTATATGCTTTTTAATAGAGGTGTCTATAAAGTTTCGTAGAATTTCGACCAAGTCTCGATTTATTTTGATTTTTCGACTGAACCATGCAAAATCACAATTTTTTTCCAAGTGCAAGTCCGAAAAAGTGTCCTAGAGGTTGAACTTTTTCACGATTTTTTGCACTCATGTTTAGAACAAAAAAATAACATGTCCCACAAAAAAATTTGAATTTTTCGACAAGGGACAAATTAAATACGAACTTTTAACGCGCTTAAAACTTAAGACACGAAACATCAACCTAAAATTTGAATTTTGAGCTCTTTTATTGAAGACACCTCTATAAAAATACATATAGAGGATCTGCAAATTTTCGTAGTATTTCGACTGATCCTCAATTTATTTTGAATTTTTTACTGAAACGCGTAAAATCTCAATGTTTTTTCAATTGCGCGTCTGGAAAAGTTATATAGAGGTTGAATTTTTTTCATTAATTTTTGCACACATGTTAAGAACATAAAAAAAAAAAAATTCCCGCAAAAAATTAGAATTTTTCGACAACGGATGGATTAAATATGAATTTTTAATGCCTCAATAACTCAAGAAACCAAAACATCAAAACGTCGATCTAGAAATTGAATTTTGAGCTGGTTTTTTGCAGACAGCTCTTAAAAAAATATATATAGAGGGTCTATAAAGTTTCCTAGAATTCTAAATAAGTTTCGATTTATTTTGATTTTTCGACTGAAACACGTAAAATCACAACTGAAACTGCACTTAAGTGCAGCAAAGCCAAAGACAATTAACTGCTACTAAAGCCAGCAGCAGTTAACTGTCAGTAGCAGTTAACTGCTGGGGATAAATTCATAACTTCCATATATTATTATAAACTTTTTGATGTCAAAACAGAAATTTGCACTGTAAATCTACATATAATATAGCTCATGAGGTCTTACAATGGTGGCAATAATTAGCATAAACTGCATTGCTGACCACACCATACCGATCAACCTCATAATCACGAACTTTAAGTTCCACGTCATAGAACTCACACATGCTGCAAATTACAAAGGCAAATAACTGAATAAGTATAACCTTTAATGTGATATTAGAGAGAAGTGTCAAATTTGCTAGGATGTCACATCATATCATATAATTATAATCTGAAGAATGAACAATAGGGCTTGTTTACATCCCGTCTTTCCTAATTCTATTTGATTAATCAAATAAAATAAGAGAAAATGTTATATAGACACCCTTTATTCCCATACACCTTTAAGGAAAGAGAAAGAGTGCTTGCGTGGGATCCATATGACCACGTGTCCGATTTTTGTGTGGGTGTCCAAGAGTGTATTGCCACTTAAGGATGTCTATGTATCATTACTCATAAATAAGGTATTTTCTAGATTACTTTTGAAAAATGGTGGGTAATTTACTAACCGACCAATAAAAATGAGCAATTTATTGGTGGGGTCAAGATAGTTCATAGATATCACCTAAAAAAGTGAATGTTTATTGATTAAGGTAAATTACCCACCATTCTTTAATGTGTACTCTAGTTGTCACCATCAAATAAATATTAGAGAATGCATTATTTGCAAGATTTTGAAAATGCAATTTAAAAATCCATTAGATATTTTTCAAGATTCTAAAATTGTTTTAAAAAATAAGAGGATCTCAACTTCTATTTTTTGAGTAGAGATCCTCTTCATTTTTTAAAAGAAATGAGAATATCCATTACTATAGTTTTGTTGTAAATACATAATATAAAAATACATATTTCTTAAATATGTGACATTAATTAAATATTTATACACCAAAACTAGAGTATTGGAGATGTCAGTTTATTTTAAAATATAGAGAGGATATCAACTCTCATTTTTCAATGTTTTCGAAAATGTCTTCTAGTTGGTGTGTGTTTTTTTTCTTTTTTTAATCGGCTAAAATTATATTGAAAGTAACAGTTTACTGTATACCATATCCAACGGGTTGATATTAGACTCTGAATAATAATTACAACATTTGATGCTTTGAAATTATAGTTTATTTTTATACGCAAAATTATAATAAAAGAGTATAAGGTACTCAAATTAGTATTGAAAGAGTATAAGGTACTCATAACAATTAATATTAATAATGAAGCAAAAACAATGGGTGTGAGGAGAAATTAATGAAATTGGAGGCCTAACTCAACCTTACAAAACTGGTTCATAAGGTGAGGGTTGTCTCCTCTATATAAACTTTTATCAAAGTCTTATCTTTTCAATGTGAGATATGGGTTTTTCCCAATACACCCCCGTCACACCCAACACTCTTTGGGCTTTTGGTGCGTGAATCGACCGTCACGCCCAGCAGCACTCTTTGGGCTTGGTGCGTGAATCGGTAGGTGACTCTTGAAATCGACATGCTCTGATACCATAATGAAATTGGAGGCCTAATTCAACCTTACAAAATCAGTTCATAAGGCGAGGATTGTCTCCTCTATATAAACTCTTATCAAGAGTCTTATCTATACCATATGGAGGCCTAACTCATCCTTACAAAACCGGTTCGTAAGGTGAGGATTGCCTCCCAGCAGCACTCTTTGGGCTTGATGCGTGAATCGGTAGGTAGCCCTTGAAATCGATAGGCCCTGATATCATAATGAAATTGGAGGCCTAACTCAACCTTACAAAACCGGTTCATAAGGTGGGGATTGTCTCCTCTATATAAACTCTTATCAAAAGTCTTATCTATCTGATGTAAGACATGAGTTTTTTCAAATAGAAATTACATGTACCTTTTGCTCTCGTTGATATCTAAGAGTTGTAAAGAGGAGCTAGTACTCACGGGGAGAACTGACCGGAGTGCAGGTGGGTTGAATGGCCTTCTAAAAAACGGAAAAGTGGGAGATTTACTAGAGAGGTGAGACGATGTAGTGTTGAGGAGAAGTGGGGAAGTGAAGGTTGTGGTAGAAGCATGGTTGGAGCAAGGAAATGAAGATAGATGCAACATTTTTTTAAGGGTACAAATTGTACGTATTGAGTAATATTTAGTGTGGAGTGGACGTTATATTTATATATCCAATGATGAAAACATAACGTCGTCAATAAATGTCATGTTCACGGTGATTGATTAAATAATAAATTGATACAAGTTAACAAATATTTTATAATGAAAATTACTAAAATAAACCCACAAGTTATTAGTTTTAAATAATAAAGATGAATGATATTTTTGTTCAAATGAAAAGATGCGCACTAACTAACCATCTCTATCACTTAACGACCAGAATTAGAGTCAAAATTTTCTTTATTGGGTCTCTATATTTCTATTGCTATTTTTAAAATTAAATTAATTTTTAAAACCCAAAAAATAAAAGTATATGATTGTGGACCTATTTAAGTACTCTTTTTAGTTAACTGCCATTAATGTCATTGAGTCTTTAATAGATATTTCCATTAAAAAATTATAAATAAATGATATATACATGTAAAATTTGTTTAAACATCATTTTTAATTTACTACTATTATGGATGTTCTAACTCTATTAATCTATCTAGAGGAGCTCCTATACATCTTGTTCACTCATAATACTAACATATTAATATTTGATATTAAAAAATAAATAAAAATATTGGAATCATTTTTTGAAGGAAAAATATTGCAATCATGATAACAATCTCAGAGAAGGTACGTATACCTACTTGCATGGTTCTTAATTTCATACATGTGAAGGAGATACACACGACGGATGGCAGTGTTAATTAGTGACGATGCAAACAATGGACCACAGCTTGTAATTAACATATGTTTTGTTTATTTTGGACACAAAACGTGGATCAAGCCAAATTATTGTAAATTCGTAAAGATAAGAGCTTGAGATTGAATGGTGAATTTTCTTCTTTTTTTTTTTGTACGTTTTAATAAAATATAATTTTTGTTTTCTTTTATGTGAATCTATGATACTCCGTCATCACCTTTCTTCTAAAACGATGCCAATTCTACTTTGAAAATAGCTACTATGATCAAATGTCTTGAAAACTTTATTTTATTTTGAGAATTTTGTAGGAAAGAAACCTAGTTACTAAAAAGAATGATGGGGAGGGGAATCAAGTAAGACCTAGTTACTTTTTTTTCTTATTTTCATCAACTTAAACATTGTGAAGTGCAAACCCCCCCTTGTGTTACTTAAATATAATTTAAACTTGCAGTCACAAGTAGGAATATCACAAATCACAATCACTGTGAAATCACTCTAACATCCAAAATGCCTCAAAATTAATATGCTTGTCCGTGAGAAGAAGAAAGATGGAAGTCGATTAAAGGAGGTACAATCGACCGTGCCAACGGTTAAAATTTTCTTGTTTTATCATCAATTAATTTTGTTGTTTTATAAATAAAAAAATCAGTTTTATAACATTCCACATTGATTGATGGGAAATTAGAAATAATCTTAGTTTACTTCAGGAAGACAAAGTGTAATGTATTGCTTAACGGTTCAAAAGAGTGATTGAATGGAAGAAAGAAGGAAACATATCATGTGTTAGCTAGCATAACCTTCACCAAAACATGACCAATGAGATCTTTGAGTCTAAATATATAAATTCCACTGTCTACTCTTCCATTTTTTACTTTTCATTTCATGAGCTTTCGTTCATTATGTACTTGATTATTGGTCATACATACGCACACTGAGGCAATTTTATTGGTATATAGAGCCTTTTTAAGCCACCCTTGATGTTTTTAATATCCTATGCTAAACCAAATTGAGCTTTCATGCATATCCCCTTTCTTTCTTTGACAAACTACACTATAAGTCAATTTAGACCTTCAGAATCTTTCAATATTGTTTACCCTCTGCGGAGTAAAAGCATTAAAATACTGGTTTGATATTAAAATTTGGGCTGCTTCTGGAATTGTATGTAAAATGTATGTATTTTATGCATTTTAATTCGGGTTTAAAATTTCTTCAAGTTGTTTAGTCAAGTGTCATGTGCATGAAGATTTAGTGATCACCCTGATTTTATTGCAAGGAGATTAAGTAGGTAAAAAAAATATGTTTTAGTTGTCATCTTTGTGGTGAGATATTTGGACCTACTAGCATGAAGTCTAGAGAAACGAAATATTCAACAAAATAATGCATTAAATGCCGGTGGTTCCATTTCTAGATCAAGTAAAGAAATTTTGGTGTTTTTATCATTCATGAAGACTTGTTATTTTACTATAGATTTTTATTTTACAAATTTATTACATGTTTTGGACCGACCAAAAAGAACTTTGGCCCATTTACTTAGGCCCAATACTACTCAAAGCCTAAATACCACGTTTGGCAACGTTACTTGCAACACACTCCTTCCCCGTGAGGGGGGTGCACGGAGCAAGCAAGACCGGTTCAAACGAACCACAACGTCTCTCTGCATGTTCCCGCAATAATCTATCTGGCGGTTACACTTCCCACGATTTCGTAAACGTCAGAGCCTGGTGTGCCATTACAACAGCTCTGCAGCCCTCCACCTATATATATAGGGGACTCATAGCAGTCCCCAAGGTAGAATCTATCTCTTCCTCTAAACCCGCACTCTCTGATCTCTACTTACTTGAGCGTCGGAGCGCCTGCAGGTACGCACCCCCCTCCGTTCCAAGAAGCACTCTGGACGCATTCTACCACCACTCAAACCACTGCATTTAAAGCACCGACAGTCAACTTCTGATCAGGTACGATCATTACGTTTGTTTAAGTAAGGTTTAACAGGAAGAGAAGAAATTAGCATTGTAATCAAAATATGAAAAGATTACATTGAAATCGGATTGCATTCACCTAACCAGAGAGCTTTGTGAATGTGTGATGCTTTTTACAAGATAAATTAAGTTTTCTCTTGGAGTATAGCCATCTTGGACATTACGGTGTAGAGAAATGGGGAAAACAGTAAAAGAACACGAGTAAGGTGTTTCTCTACATGACCTCAATCAGCAGCGGAGCCTGAAATTTTGAATAGTGGGGGGGCACCATTACACGATTTTTTTTTTTTTAGGGAACCATTATACAAAATTTGTTGGGCGGAAAAGTTGGTGTGGTTGATTTTACGGTTCCATGAAATAAGGAGGAAGGGTTTTCATTTTTCTCATTGAGAAAGAGATGATCATAGGTGGCTTTAAAAATAAAATAGGTTTAATAGCAGTTTTAGCCCCCTAACTTTCCCAAAGTTGCGATTTTGGCCCGCTAAGAAAAAAAACTACAACATCGCCCCCTAAGTTTTGCACTTGTGGTAGTTTTGGCCCCCAAAGCCAATTTTGACTCGGTCTATGCTGACGTGGCACCCTAAGTGAGGTACCACGTGTTATTTATTTTTTATTTTATTTGCCTTGGGGGGCCAAAACTGCTACAGTTGCAAAACTTAGGGGGCGGTTTTGTAATTTTTTTCTTTAGGAGGCCAAAATCGCAACTTCGTGAAAGTTAGGGTGCGAAAACGACTATTAAACCAATAAAATATCACAAAAACGGATGTGATGTGAATATTGTCCCCACTTTTAAACACTTATCTATGTCATCTCTTAACAGATGTGAGACATTTTAACATATTGAGATCGGTTGTGATAAAAACTACTTACTTTAACTTAAAAAAGATTAAATATATGAGAGAGTGCAACATGTTTTATTTGTGTGGATAAATTGCATGCAAAATAAAGTGAATAAATTGAGTGCAAAATCTATACAGGATATATTTCACTTGATATATTTAATTTGCCTGCAAAATCTAATGGTGGTATATATGTGCAGCAGGAGCCCACACAATCTTATGTGTGGCTCCGCCACTGACCTCAATGAGGTATTTTAATAATATTTAGAGTTTTATGCATCATAATGGAGTATTTTTATTTGAATTTGAAAGCTAACATCTATATCTATAACTTTCATGAAGACATCCAAGTCTAATTCGACCCATAAAATGGTGAAAAATATAATTTACGCGAACCAAAGAAAGTTGCACAATGTGCAAGATTGAAGACCCATAATGTGTCGGCTACTTCCTAAAGTGTGATGTGTAATTTGAAAGTGCGCGATGTTCAGGTGTAGTTCCTAAAAAAGTGAAATTTTTGAGTTCTATTAAAGGGCCACCACAATCATAACTGAGTTGGGGAGTCAAAAAATAGACATAAAAGGGCCATAAACTCGTTTTCAAAGCGTCGGAGGCTAGGGAAACACCGAGGAAACAAGGTTCCGTCAACATCTTCATCATTTATTCATGTGTAATTTTATAATCTTGTTGTCATGCGTCTTTTGATCATGAGTAGCAAAAGTTTATAAGGTTAAGTCATGTAGATGACCCTCTCTGTAACTACCTGAACTATTGGTCTATTTGAATAAAATTACTTTATTTATGTTCTCGTTCATTTATAAATTGTTCTTAATGTTTTTTGCGCGTCTACGAATGTCCGTGAAATGATCCAAATTCAATTGATCGTTGCCCCCTTGATGTTGCAATTTGCACTAGTTATTATTCGTTCTATTTCTTAGACTTATTCCATTTAGTTTCCGCCAATTTAATATGTTTCAGTGATTGTCTTGTGTTTACAAATATCCATGACATAATCTATTCTCTGTGACCATTGCCACCTGCTGTGGGGATTTGCACTTGTTTTATCAATGGGAAATCTTTATTTTTTAATTTTATTAGGTCTGCAACAGGTCAACCTAATAATTTTACTCTAAAATGCTGCATTAGATTAACAACAATTTAACCTAACAAATTTCATTTAAAATGCAGCACACCAATCTAACCTAACAAATTCCCTCTAAAATGCAGCAATCTCTAATATTTCTCCTCACTGACGAGTTTTTCATTCCTATCTTATTAATTTTATTAGGTCTGCAACAACTTAACCTAATAATTCCTTATTTATTAATTTTATTAGGTCTGCAGCAACTTAACCTAATAATTTCCCTCTGAAATATTGTATTAGGTTAGTAACAATTTAACCTAACAAATTTTATCTAAAATGCAGCGCACCAATTTAACCTAACAAATTTCCTCTAAAATGCAGCAATCTCTAATATTTCTCCTCACTGACGAGTTTTTCATTCCTATCTTATTAATTTTATTAGGTCTGCAACAACTTAACCTAATAATTCCTTATTTATTAATTTTATTAGGTCTGCAGCAACTTAACCTAATAATTTCCCTCTGAAATGCTGCATTAGGTTAGCAACAATTTAACCTAACAAATTTTATCTAAAATGCAGCGCACCAATTTAACCTAACAAATTCCCTCTAAAATGCAGCAATCCCTAATATTTCTCCTCACTAACGAGCTTTTCATTCCTATCTTATTAATTTTATTAGGTGCAAGTAGGAATTTCACGATCACTATGAAAACAAACTTATTATTTATAAATATTATTACTTCACGCTTGCTAAATTATTCATCAGAGCAAGCTCATACAATCAAACATATTTTTCTTGAGCAAATACGCTGACAATTTGACGAATTTAAACCATGTTAAAGATTTATGTGTTAGTGAGTTGTTTCTTCCTTCTCTGCTTATTCTCGATGACAACTTTTGAGAGACCTCCTTCCCTCGTTTAGTTGGTTAGCTTTTTTTTCCTCTATTTTTTTTGTTTGAGGGATTTTTTTTTCCTCTTGTTGTCAATAAGTAAATAAATAAAACTTTGGTAAAAAGTTAAATATTTATTTATAGATGACCATAATAATTTATTTAAATTTGTATTTGTCAGTTGCGTTAGCATTTAAAATGAGAAGAAAAAAAAATTAAGATATTTTTTTAAATGAGCCTCCACATATACACCCTATAAATAGGAGCTTTGGCACTCAGCAATATGTTCACACCAGCAGCCAAAGTCTATCAGAAAGCAGTTTGTCTCTTTACCATTTTGCATTCAGTCTCTTTATTTCTAGTTGGTTTTTGTTCCATTTTTTTGTCACTTTCCTTTCTTTGTATACTTCCAAATTCCTTTTGTTTCTATTTTGATTATCTCATCTAATGTTTGGTCGTGCTACCAGACGAAAGTTTGGTTTCTCTCACGTCTGGTTATGTCCTAATACCCTTTATCAACAAAAAATAAATAAATTGTCCTAATACCCAATTTATCGTGCTTCACTATTATTCTATTTTTATAATATGAATTTTAGGATTAAAGATGGTGTTTCAGTTCAATTCAATGAAGACTTTCAGACTCAAATAACATTTAAAAATATATTACATTTACCTTCTTGCAAATGCATTAACTAAGTATGTATGTTTTATACTTTGCCACCCCAATAATATATATTTAACTACTCCAAATAAATTTATTTGTCAAAAAGTGGTAGAAACATCAAAGTCAAAAGAATATCACATAATTGATTAATTTATTTGGTCTTATTTTGACACTTCTAATCTCTACAATAACCGTAAAGAGAGTTTTGTTAACAATGAATTATTGTAATTTTTTGTTTTTTATGTTGTTTTAATTTTTTGTTTTTTATGTTGTTTTAATTTACATTTACATAAGTAAATTAATTGTGGTTTTTTTTCTTCTCATAAATATATATATATTAATTTTTAGAAAGTAATTTTTTTTTCTTATATATTTGTACCCTCGTGGATTTATTCCCAGCTCCGCTGCTGATGAAACTTTATAATTTGAAATTTTACCCATTCACTTGTTTCTTCAAGTTTTGATTTTTTTCCCTTGTTCGTGTTATTTTTTCTTCAAATAGTCGATGATAATATGTTAATTTTTTTCTTGAAATAGTCAATGAACATAAAGCGAACCTCAGTATTATATTTTCTAAGAATGTCGACAGAAGCACTCGGGATCAATTGAGGATTATGTCGGGATTTAGAGAAACAAATGTTCTTGGGAAGTATTTGGGTGTGCCTGTGACTGGTAAAGCACCAAAAAAAGATGATTATCAATATATTTTGGATCAGGTTAGTTCTAAGCTAATGGCTTGGAAGGCTAATCAACTTTCTTTTGCGGGGAGAGTAACGTTAGCTAAAAGTGTTATAGAGGCAGTCCCTATCTACCCTATGATGACAACTTCAATTCCTAAATCCATTTTAGAAAATATTCAGAAGTTGCAGAGGACATTTATTTGGGGAGAAAGTGGAACGGAGCGTAAGTATCATGCTATTGGCTGGGATATGATTACAAGGCCAAAAGATATGGAAGGTCTTGGCTTGAGAAGATTAAGCATCAGGAATAAAGCTTGTATTCTCAAGTTAGGGTGGAAGATGCAAACTGGCGATCAAGATTTTTGGTGCAAAGTTCTTCGTGGAAAGTATCAACGGAGTGAAGATGTTAATGGGGTAGTGGCCAAACCATCAGATTCTAGTCTTTGAAAAAATATTGTTAATTTGCGGCAAGAGGCGCAAAGGAACATTATTTGAACGGTGGGAGATGGGAAACGTGTGGATGCATGGAATGATGTTTGGATTGAACCTAATCTTCGAATTAAGGACATGAATCTGGTCATTCCTAATGAGCTTAGAGCGGTGAAGGTGGCAGACCTGGTGAATGACGAAGGAGAATGGAAATGGGAGCTGCTAAATGCATGGTTACCGTTAGAGGTGTTACACAAAATTGAAACTATACCTCCTCCTCATATCATATATGGCAGTGATGTTAGGGAAAGTTTGAGTGGAGATCACAAGAACTACTCAGTGGCAGCATTGTATCAGGAGTTAGGAGGATTTCAAAATAATATTATAGAGTCGAATTGGTGTATGATTTGGAAACTTGCAGTTCCGAAGAGAGTTCGCTGTTTTATGTGGCTTATGAGGCATGAAAGACTCTTAACTAATTACGCTAAAAGTCGAATGGGGATAGGATCATCTATGTGTGCGTATTGTGGGTCAGTCTCGGAAACAGTTCTGCATGCTATGCGCGATTGTGCCTTAGCAATGCCGCTTTGGATGAATGTTGTTCATATTAATAATAGAGAGGTGTTTTTTATGGGAGACCTACAACATTGGATTCACTTTAATCTTAGTACTGTAGCAGGTTGGAATACGTCAGCTGAGTGGCGTGCTTTTTGGGCAGTGGCGATGTCACAGTTTATGGACATGGAGGAATAAGGAGTTGCATGATGAAGGATTTTCTAGGCCTATTTATCCGTCGCAGCATGTGTTGCAAGTTGTAAAGAATTATGAATCGGCTGTTAAGGTTAATAGAGTGGTTAATGCTTCCCGGCCGTCATGAAACCATTCTTATCGGATGGAAACCCCCGAGAATGGCTGGGTAAGGTTGAATACAGATGGTTCTTGTAAGGAGGGTGCGGTTGCTGGGTGTGGAGGTGTTCTGTGAGGGAGTGATGGAGAGTGGTTGGGTGGTTTTGCAAGAAGTGTGGGTCTGTGTAGCGCCTATATAGCAGAATTATGGGGGGTGCTTGAAGGATTGAGGTATGCTAGAAGTCTTGATTTTTGGCGCGTCGAGTTACATGTGAATTCAGTGGCGGTGGTCAACATTCTCAATTTTGGAGGATACAACATTCCAGATGGGAGGTCTCTAGTGATGAAGATTCGAAGGATGTTGGATATGGATTGGGAAGTGGTTGTTAATCATATTTATCGAGAGGCAAATCAGTGTGCGGATGCATTAGCTAAGCTCGGAGGCTCCCTGGATGCCAATCTTGTGTTGTTTGATGCGTGTCCGCCGCAATTTAGTCATTTGTTGGCAGCTGATGTATTGGGGATTACCATCCCTCGTTTAGTTCCTTTGTAGTTTTCCTTTCCCGGGCTTCGGCCCTCGTTGTAATAAAAAATTTAAGAGAGTTTGATATTTATGGACCGAGGTAATATTTATTTTCTAATGTTTCTTCTGATTTCTGAAAAGTTGCTACCAAAATGGAGACAAATTTGTCCTTGAGACTAGGATTTCTGGATATTCAACTGTTCGAGTATACTTCCAACATTTTATCTATAAGCTACCAAATAGAGAGGTATAATCACTCCCATACAGTTTACTTTTTTTTTTTTTTTTTACAGTAAACAAGAGCTTAACATTTCATAAAATAGAGAATATTACAATCAGCTAATGTTAACATTGATGGGGTATTCCCCAACAATTTTGAAGAAGCAATACAAGAGAAATAGCCTACTGGATCATGTTTTGCAATACATAGAAACTTTGCAGTCAAATATGAGGAATTAAACCAAATTTCACAACCTAACAATCCATCCATCAACATCTTCCATCTTATAATACTGACAAGGGAAATGTGAGAAGCCAGAGTCTTTCTTTCTATCCAGTTACGGATCATTTCTTCAACCACATCACGCTCATTTCGACTACACATGGTCTCGGATTTGTTCACGGGCAGAGGTAGTGATACTGGATTCACCCTCATAAAGGCCAACAAAGCTTAAGTGATACCTACAATCTAAGCTCAGTTGAGGCGCAAGATGAATTCTAACGAAACTTAAAACCAAAATACATAACACATAACAACACAGAAAACACCCTGAACTAACAACAGACCCACAAAAAATAAAACAGAAATCAATTGGAGATAAACAAACCAAACCAAAAATCACCCATGGAGGTTTTGGCAACGGACAACACAAAGCAAGATCTAGAAGAAGGATAGCCATCACAGATCTTCGAACACCATCTGGTGGCTTTCGCAGAGGCCTTTCTAGGTCGAAATCAAGAAGTGAGAAGCTAACCAGAGATTTTTGCAAGGCGCAAGGGAGTTGAGGCTTCAATCGTCCCTTTCGAATGATCACAAAAGCTTGAGGGGGTGGCTCCGGCGGTGGCCGCTCCGCCAAAGTGGAGGAGGCCGCAGTGAAGGTTTGTGAAGGCATCAGAATCAAACCAAGAATAGAACTCCCAACCGTCTCCTTTGACAGTTCAGGCCTTTTCCAAACCTCCATAAACAACCAAATCTAGATCTAGCTCCAAACATAAAGATAGTGGACAACTGGGAAAATGGGAACCAGGAGGTACTGGGGAGAGCCAGGATGTGCTGGGGAGAGCCAGGAGGTGCTGGGGAAAACCACCACTTAGATGAATAGAGAAAATCTAAACAGAGCTCGGGAGGAGAGGTAGAGAGAAGTCAGAGCTTCTCTCTCTAAAACCCTAACAACCTCTCCTTTCCTCGTTTACTCTTTTTTTTTTTTTTTTTTTTATTCATTATTTTTTTTTTTTTTTTTTGTTTTT
>Ga0228710_1002313_pt1 | contig 29957 bp, 23 predicted proteins | sample MedpolnodulmetaG_FD_177995 | JGI IMG/M metagenome (GOLD analysis project Ga0228710, IMG submission 177995) | Root nodule microbial communities from Medicago polymorpha collected in Santa Monica, California, United States - pink nodules | ecosystem: Host-associated > Plants > Roots > Nodule...
CATAGTTTCTTTTTTTTTTTTGACAAACCAACTCAAAAGAGGTAGTTTTCTTTATATATAGTATAGATATAGTATAAATTCTTTTTAAAAAATGTTAAATCTTTAATTTATTATATTTACAATGGTATCATTTATATATTACTATTAAATTAATTTTTATTTGCCATTTTTTAAAAATTTATTCTTATTTTACTAGTTTTATACTTTATAAAAAGTAATCTTTAGTTTGAACCCAAATTGTCAAGAGATACCTGATCAAGATATTTATTTCGACGTTTTAAAGTCGTGGAAGCCTAGAAATTAAACTCACAAAGTTCAGAAAAAAATCTGTCGAAAAAAAAGTTCAACAAAAAAATAAAAAATAAAAAAAATAAACTTACTCAAACGAGGTTGCAGTGTTGTTGATTGAAGAAATTGGAAGAATGGGCAATCAGTCGGCCAACTTTTTGTCAGGTAGTCTAGTGGCTAGAATTCACCTTATAAGATGAATAAGTAGGGTGTCTGGGGTTCGAACCCCGACCCCTGCATATAATAATGTATTGCCCTACCAACTGAGTTATGCTCACGGGACTCAGTCGGCCAACTTTATCTTGATAAAAGATTACAACTTGATTTTAAATTATGGTTATTTAATTTTAATTTTAATATATAATAAATTTGTAAAGGAGAAACAAATGACGATATTGAAGAATTACGATGGTAGTGCAGAGCTCAATCTTTTGCTGTTCTTTCTTATGTTTGTATTTAATAGATACTGTAATAAATTATAAGGGATAAAAATGGATTTTAAATAATATAATAAGAATAAAAGTGAAAGAAAATATAATAAGCTATAAGCTCAAACGCTATTTAAAATAGCCTCTAAAAAATAAACTACAAACTCATGATGAAAAAGTTGTTTTTAAACAGGTTTTTTTTGTCCGATAAAACAACACATTAATTCCCTTTAATTTTGAACATCACATTGATTCCCTTTAATTTTGAAGAAAAAAACACTCTCCTTCCTTATAGGGGTGTACGAAATCCGGTCTGCTCTTGCAATCTATCTTGGCCCGATCAAAAAAATAAATAAGGTAAAACATGAACAATGGGCTTCGGGGTACCCGTCTCACAGGCTACGTCTACCGTGAATGAGTGAAATAATATATCTCTCATGGTAGGCGAGTGCAAGTATTTGTTTTTTAACCGTTGGATATTGAAGTTTATAGTTGTTATCATACACCAACAACATCAAATACTTTTTTATTTATTTCCACTTTTCTTCTTCATCTTTCTTTCCGACACGACTTATATCTTTAGCGATGAATTATCTTGAGCAATTAATTATCTCCCACAACTCATACTAAATTAATTAAAACAACACTCATAATCAAACCAAATATCCAAGTTATGTACTCTTGAAGTTACCTGTGATGTATGTCGTTGTAGTCTCGTAGAAAATGGAGAAATGGATCAAGGGTGAGAGAAAGAGAGAGTAGAATTTGGTGTTAACAGACCTACGTTGCAACTGCCTACTTTTCACTCGCGCAACATCCCAATTTAGTTTAAGAACAAAGAAGTCTTTTTAATATTATTTTATGTATCTTTATACTCCACCCGTCCTGGCCCAACTTAGTATATTATCATTGAGATTAATTTTCAAGCATAGAAGGTGTAATTTTTTTAACACATACATCCTACCAAAAAACATGATTTATGTATTTTTAGAAGTAGTTTAGAACATTACCAACAAAAAGTGTCATCATGGATGCATTTATAAATTTTAGTGGTGGGAACTCTCACATTTTAAATATGAAAAAGTAGGGTATCTGAGGTTCGAACCTCAGACCTTACATATATTATGAATTGTTCCTATCAACTGAGCTAAGTTTATGGGATCATTTTCATGATATTTTATCAGTTGTATCATATGACATAGTTACACAAAGAAACATTTTAAAATTTATCTAGGCAGGAAAAAATCGATGAGAAGGACATGGAAGTACTCGTTTGCACACTAAAAATTAATAATAAATATTTATATATATATTACTATTTAATATATAATATATGTGTTAAATACCAGGCAAGAGATCCTTAAGGTTCAGCATCAACTTGAAATAGCACGAACTCAAGTGGATGCTTCCAATGTCCATTACTTAGCTTTAATATGTTAAGGAACCGGCTTGATAAATTGTTGATCAAAGATGATGTTTTCTGGAAGCAGCGCGCCAAGACTTTTTGGTACAGTACAGGAAAGAGGATTCGAATACATGTTTCTTTCATGCTATTTCAAAAAAACAATTATAAGGTGAGCATTTTTTCATTAAAAAAAAAAAACCTATTAGATGAACATGGTACGTAATGCACATCGAATGAGGGTTTGAAGCATGTCGCGTGTGAGTACTTCACACAGTTGTTCAAGAAAACGGGGGAAGCCCGTGAAAATGTTATAAATTTGGTTCCTTTGATGATCATTGTGGAAGACAATATCAATAATAATAATATGCAAAGGTTTAGCCATATAAATAAAAGTCTTATGTGTTAGTATTTCTTGCACCAATAGTTAATGGGTTTTGCTATAGCTAGCGTTACCTCTATTATTTAATATATGTAATATGTAATTATTAATTACATTATACAATTCCTTTCTTTCTGTTTTTTATATGGTATCAGACTAAAATGGTTCAGGCCCCCTCCCTCTAAATTAGGACGTCGTTCCTAACCCCAGCTGTCACCCTTGCCGCCATGGCCACCGACAGTTATACCTCAATCACCAACCCCTATGAACCATCCAAACCACTCGCCTGCATCACCCTTAATAGTGTAACCAAACTTTTTCTCACCAATTACCTTAATTGGCAACTACAGGTTGAAGCATTCCTTGATGGCTATGATCTCCTCAAATATCCAACTGGATCGTTACCCGCGCCGTCCAAAACGATCACCACCACTGCCGAGACTCCAGTGACAACAAAAAATCTTGCCTATCAAACATGGCGACGACAAGATCGCCTCATCTATGGCGCCCTCCTCACCACCCTCTCAAATGAGGCCGCCTCCCTGGTGTCCCAAACAAAGACCTCACACGGTCTTTGGACCCTCCTTAAGAACACCTATGCAAAGGCTTCTCGCAGTCATCTCAAGCAACTAAAGGAGCACCTTCGGACAACATTCAAAGGTACTCAATCCATCACCACCTATATGCACTCCATGAAGCAAACAGGCGATCTCCTTGCCTCGCTTGGATCACCTGTCACCATTGAAGACATGATTGATTATATCCTATGTGGCCTCGACGACAGCTATCGCGTTGTCATTGCCGGAGTGAATGCAAGGAATAACTCAATTACCTTTGATTCTTGAGAAACTTATCATCCAGGAACTCTCAATCGCCGCAGTTTAGCAACAGACCCCTGCCCCACTCACCACCTTGAATGCTCAGGCGAGACCCAACTACAACAACAACAACAACAAACTGCGCCCTGCTCAACTCCCTGCACAATCAAATTAACACCCTGGAAATCGCAAACCCTTCCTCAGCAAATGTCAGTGGTGTAATGTCAAAGAACATGTTCTATCTCAGTGTCGCACCTTTAGACAACAACATCCTGGTATCCCTCCACCTCCTGTGGATGGTCAAGATTTGGAGTAACTATAAAGAGTTACTCTTGGAGTCAATGGATCCCTTCTCTTTAACTAAATATATTTTATAATTAATATATTTGCCGAAAGTTTTATACATCATTATTTTTGCAGGAGAAATGTACGTGGAAGAAAGATGAGGATGGTGTTATTAGCAAAGCTTTTGACAGTGCATGCTCCACGCGCCTCTCAAGCATGCTTTCTGATGCGCGCAATAACCGTGGACCGAAAGATGAAATTTGTCCAGATTGGATTGGCGAAGGCACATGGCGTGAGTTGTGTGAGAAGTGGAATACACCGGAATACCAAAAGAAGTGTGCGCAGAATAAAGCTAACAGACGTTCAGAGAAGGCAACTACCAGCACACACTCAAGGGGTCTGTAAATGCTGCTACATCTAGCTTCAGACACGAAGCACAACATGGACGACTTCCAACCTTATTGGAGACTTTTGATTATTTTCATTTTAAAAATGGATTGCCTCTTGATAAAAGATCGGAAAACATAGATGTACGTATAATATTAATATTTTTATTTTTATTTTATATATATATATATATATATATATCAATTAATGGCTTCACTGTTGGTGTTTTTATGGTTTTCACTGTTAGCTTTCACTCAATAATTCTATTTGGGTTGTTGGTGTTTTCACTGTTGCGTTTTTATGGCTTCTGTTTTAGAGCAGTTCAGATGTTTGATTTGTTTTAGACAGGATAACTTATATTTAATTTTGAATATATGTGCAGAAGACCATGAAAGAATTTATTGAAGCTTTTCAAAGTAAGCAGGATAGTCTTCCCCCTTCTGAGCGTGTTGATTCTGAGATTGCTAATGGAATTATAACGAACAAAATTATAGAGACTATGGGTGGGAAGAACAAGGGTCGTATTGTTGGTGTTGGTAGTACCTCTTCGTTATATCAGAAGGATTCATCTGGAACATTTATAGATACTCGCCTTAACTCTTATGGTAGCACAGGTCGGTCATCTCGTAGACATGATGATCCCATTTAGACCGAGGTTGAGAAATTGAGGGCTGAGAATGCAATATTGAAGGCAATACAAGAAGAACTTGTAAAATCACAACAAGAAATGAAGATCCAAGTAGTTGAATTGGTGCAAAGAACAATGCAAGAGCAACAACGGCGATCTCGTGGGGATACATCACAACTTGATCCATATGATCACGAGATAACACCGCATTATGATGATTTGGGGGTATGATCTTATATCTGATTCTTTTCTTTTTTTTTTAAGTTTTATTACTTTTTTCTTTCTTTCTGTTTTATTACCAATTTAGTACTAAGATTTCAAAAATAATCATTTTCTTTTGCTATTGTCACAACAGACATCGATGGTCAGGTGCATAATGCTGCAGCCAAACAAACGCCCTCGCATACAACCCCAATTTGTGCGTAGTGATCATGATGAGCATCACAGGCCTCCTCATATTCATGTAGGTGGTCGTCAGACGTCTTCATCGACGAGACCCTTTTTCAATGTTGCTGATAACAACACACCACATATTCCTATAGGTGATCGCCATATGTCTTCATCGACGAGACGTGTTTATGCTGCTGATTTCAACATACCAGGAGGTGAAAGTTTTTTGAAAAACTATATGGATAATGCTTCACAAGAAAATGCCCAGAATATGGGGAGAGGAGGAAATAGATCATCGGGTGGAAGATCAGAATTGCCCCAATACTATGATGATTAGTTTTGAGTATCCTCTCTGTGATGTGGTTGCCTTATGCACTTGGTTTCGCATATTTTGTATACTGGTTAGTTAGTTTTTATTGCTGCTGTTAGAAGAAGTAAGAATATTAATGAGTGGTTGTGGTGTCCCTTTGCTTGTTTGCTGAGATAACATGTGGAAGTTGAGTTGGCAGCAATTTTGGTTTTCTGTTAATGTTGACTGGCCTGCTTTTTGGTGTTTCCGGTTGCTGTCATCACCTTCTGTTCTGTCTGGTTCAGGTGTGCTAGAAGGTTCCCTTTGCAGGATGTGTTTTGTTACTGCTGTTTGGAGGTTTCGGCCTATTTGAGGTTGTTGATATGCCTTTTTTTGCTGCTGCATAGTGTTCCTTGTGCTTCGGTTGGTCTTTCCATTTGTGGCTTGTGCGTGTAACAGGTTGTGAGGCAGGGGTATTCTTCTGGTGGCGGTACCTTTGGTTGTCTAGGTACCTTGCTGGGTGTGGTCTTTGTTTTGTGGCACCCTGGTGTATACCTCGACCTCATGATTTTGTGTTTAGGAATGTGGCATCTGTTGGAGTTTTTCTGTCTCTTGTGTTCCTTTTTCCGTGAGTTATGTAGTGGCTGTTAGAATAAGTAAGAATAGAGTAGCTCATGGCCTTGTAGGCAATGTAGGAACTAATTTGTGATGGGGAAATGTCCCTGAACCTGTAGCATCTATCTTTTGTATTGACTTTACTTGAATGAATGAGATGTTTTCTTGGCAAATTTTTTTTTTGCTGATCCAACAAAAAAAAATTATTTCATTAATAATAAATAATACAGAGGGAAGTGCTTTCCAGTTTTTATTTAAAAAGGGAAGTGTATTACTAGCGGATTTTAAACAGTTTGCTTTATTGGTCACTTGATTACTGGCGGATTTATTGGTCAGTACTGTTGGTTGAATTTCTTGATTTACATTACTGACGGATTTTTCTGTCAGTACTTATTAGCAGATTATTCTGCCAGTAATTACTGAAGGAAAAATCCCTCAATAATGCTTTGTCAGTTCACCCACTACATTACTGAGGGAAAATTCCGCCAGTAACATTACTGACGCTCATATTACTGAGGGACTCGAACCCGCCAGTAATGCGTATTACTGAGGGATTATTTCCACCAGTAAAAACCAAAATTCTTGTAGTGCTAGTGAAAACTTGGTTGAAGAAGTTTCAAAAAGTATTCAGCAACTCCCTATTTAACTCTGCTTGCAAGTCAGGCCATGTTAAGTTTGTATTTGAAACTCACAAATGCATAAACACATTCAATTTGTATTCAATGACAGGAGAGAAAATGTACTTTTTATATATTCAAGATAAATAAGTGTTCATCAGACCTGTTTATGCATTTCAACTATCTCAGACCTATTTATGAATATCTCCATAACTAGAATATTAGTATCTTTTGCATTGTTATAAACTACCCTATAAATCACTTAATAAAAAATTTCTTATTTACTTTTATTATGCTGTTAGTTATTCCATCATATTTTCATTTTTATTTTTGTATTAAAACAATTGGAAAAGGTAAATTTATTAATAATTAAAGTGGACTAATTGTCATTTTACAATAATTATTGAGGAAAATTTAGAAAAGAGAAAATTATCATTAATTAAACAAATGGAACTATTGACCATATACTAATGTCTTCAAAATAATTTGAATTATGTCCCTTGAAGTTTTAAAGACCAAACTCATATCATTAAGCTCACATTCATGGACAGTTGCATCATGTATATTAGAAATACTTTGGTTCGACTAATGTTGAGTTCATCCTTTTCTTCTTTTTTTTTCTCACGCAACATTTTATGTTTGGTCTGTTAAAATGCAATGTAAAATATCTAAAAAAAAGTAAAAAATTATTTGTGTTTTTGAGCTAGACATAATTTATTTAATAACTAATAGTTAGTAGAAATAAGAAGGAATATATCGATAAATAATAAAGTGTTTTTGCTGTGGAGTCATAACATAAGGGTGGTTTGGTTAATAATATAGGGATTGTGGTGATAATTGAGGAGATCGTGGGTTTGACTCCTTCCTTTAACAAAATTAACAGCTACGGTCATATCAAGAAAAAATTAACTCAAAAGGAAAATCATTTAACACGGATTTAACAGTGTTTTGGCCAGTAATAGCCTCAATCGAAATATGTAAAGCTAGCTTTTTATATGTGATGCTAGAATTATACGAGTATTTTAAGTCACAAGTGCTTAAATCTAATAAATTATTTATGTATTGGCAAGCACGCTAAAAATCAATCTGAAGAATTTATTTAAAAAAGATAAATTGAAAACAGCTTACAACCATATCATAAATTATTTTTATGATAACTTTGAAATACTTTTAACAACCATGCATATCATGAGATGAGCTCAAATAAAGTTTAATTAACTTTTTTTCAAACACTCCCTAAGTTTAAAGAACGTAATCTTGCCAACAATTCAGTGGTAGTAGATATGGTTAACTTCACTTTTGGACCGAGTCATATAGTAGTTATTAAGCATATCACTATCAGTATCACTGTTGCTTATGCTATCAAAACGGAGCAGATGAAAGAATCTACAATGAACCCAAAGGCACATGGCATTACGTGATCACAAACCACTTGTTATCCTTGACTCTGTCTTTTAACCATTTGATTCCGTAGGTTCCTATATATATAATACAATAGTGCCCAACAATCCAATTCATCAACACTCGTTAACATTAATATCACTAGGAATAGTTACTGTCTCCTAAAAAATGACTATGAAGTTAGTAATATTATTGTGTTTGGTGATACTCAACCTCACTTCAGCATTTGCAGCCACAGTGAATGATGCCTATGGTGGTGATACAGATACTGGTAGTCCATTAGGGACTGACATATACCAATACAGTTGCCCTGAAGCAGAGGCCATAATCTTCTCTTGGGTGGAACAAGCTGTGTCTAGTGACCCAAGAATGGCTGCTTCATTGCTAAGGCTACATTTTCATGATTGCTTTGTCAATGCAAGTATTTCTATGCCTTCATTTATTGTCTTTTTTATTTTTATAATGGTCTAAACAATTTTTTATTACGTATAAAATCACAAATCTCTTAAATTTAATTTCTATAAAATGTTTAGCTCCTACCTTTTATACAAATAGATGCTTTTGTTCCCTACAACGCCCGTTTTTATAAAAAGGTATGACTAAAAGCATCCATCTTTACATAAAATATGTACTAAAAAGTATAAATTGATACAAATTTTATAGAAACTAAAATAAAAGTAAATGGTTTTTTTTAATATGGAGTAAAGAAATATTTAAATCCAAAAATAATAATAAGTTTTTCTACAAATTTCATGAAATGGTGTTATGTTTTGGCTTTTACAGGGTTGTGATGCTTCAGTCTTGCTGGATGACACAGAAAACTTTGTTGGTGAGAAAACAGCTGCTCCAAACGTGAATTCACTTAGAGGATTTGATGTAATCAATGAAATAAAATCTGAACTAGAAGTAGTTTGTCCACAAACTGTTTCTTGTGCTGACATACTAGCAACTGCTGCTCGAGATTCGGTTCTTCTGGTTCGTCATTGCTCCTTTGGATTCGATCCTTCTTATTTTATTTTATTTTTCCCAATTAGTATTATTCTAATTAAAATGAAGCATATGATGAACTAGTTTGCTATTATAGTCAGGAGGACCAACTTGGGAGGTGCAAATGGGAAGAAAAGATAGTATAACGGCTAGCAAGGCAGGAGCAAATAATAACATTCCAGGACCAAACTCAACTGTTGATATGCTTGTGGCCAAGTTTGAAAACGTAGGCCTTACACTTCAAGACATGGTTGCCCTCTCAGGTTAATCATCTATGAAAATTGTTATTTCCATGTTAACATGCAGATAATTTTCTCAGTTTATTGAAAATCAAGATTAGTGTTGCTTATTTATTTTTTTTACCCTCTTTTCAGGTGCGCACACAATAGGAAAAGCCCGCTGCTCAACATTTAGCTCTCGCTTAAGGAGTAACAGCGTTTCAGACGGTCCACATGTTAATGCTGAATTTGTATCATCATTGCAACGGTTGTGCTCGGGGCAAGATAATAGCAACCGAATAGCACATCTTGACCTGGTCACACCAGCAACATTTGATAATCAATACTATATCAATCTTCTATCTGGGGAAGGATTGCTTCCATCGGACCAAACTTTGGTGAATGGGAATGATCAGACACGGCAGATTGTCGAAACATATGTGGCAAATCCGTTTGTTTTCTTTGATGACTTCAAGAATTCAATGGTGAAAATGGGAAGCTTGGGATCGGTTATGCAGAGTAACGGGCAGATTCGCAGGGACTGCCGAACTATTAATTAAATAATTTAAGTCAAGTTGATAATGCTCTATGTAAACGCACTATTATGGTCGTTTGCTATTCCATCATTAGGAAATATTATGTTAAGTGTGTGGGATGAAAACGTACTAATTAATTAATTAATGATTACTTGAATCAAACTGAGTAGCTCTTTATAACCAAAGATGACAGCAATTATTTCCTTAAGCGCATTATATGATTTCATTAGGTAAAATACCAGCACCATATGAAACTATATTGATTGTCTAAATTAATGGTGAAGTTTTATTAAAATTTATAAATAAAGCAAAGCCTATGTTACATGACGATCTGGGTAGATCGTTTCCTTGCGAAGTGTATTGACCCCTCACAGCCCTTAGTGCTGAGCCAGACAGTGATAGTGAAATCTCAACAATTAGGACCGAAGTAACTCATGAATGCAAATATATGGATTACATGTCACTTTGGGCCAAAATGAAGGTGGTGTTCGGTCCTCTACCTTCTTTAAGCAACAGATTTGAGATTCTGTTACACAGCCGTTTGAAAGCTGCAACATCTGTATGTGCCGCCTCGCCTTAAACTCAACGAAGTTCAGACTCCTGGGGTTGAAAAAATACAAGATATGTCAGCATTGAAATTATAAACAAAAATATAGGAACAAGCATAGCTTGACCACCCATCTTCCATAAACTATTTAAATCTAAATCCTCCTTGATGTTTTTACCTTATCATCTGTAGAGCTCATTTTATATTAAACTACTGGGATACTGTTCAATATGACCCACTCCTTATTGGGACTTCTACAAATCTTCTCCACAAATGCCCAAATTACCAAAGAGAGATTCTACAATTTTTCCATAATAAGCGTACTTTCCCCAATTTTTTATCAAATTCATTTACAATTCTATCTTATTTTGAGTCCACCTATCCGTCATAAATCCTTTATTTATTTTTTATTACATAAATTCTTGTTTATACAATGTTGAAGTTTTTTCTTGTTAGTATTTACCACCCAAATTCAATTTTATTCACATCAATAGTCTTATAACTGGGTCGGAAGATTTTCTCCAAGCATGAGCATTACTTTTCCATAATAAATGATACTTAAAGCACTCTTTTGTTTCATCCACCCCGCCTGCATACTATTGATGTCCCTTATTCTCTCTATGGTCCCTACCGAACTCTTGGAAATGATAAAAATGCATACTCATGATCCTACATTCCTACTTAATGAATAATCATTGCCCCCTTTCAAAAGGCAACAAAATGATAGTAAGATGACGTCAAAAGACTACAGCTCGTGTAGTTTGTGTTTTTTTTGTGCGTGCATGTGTTCAAACAGGGGGTAGATAAGTTGGTGCAAGGACTAAAACCTGTAGGCCTGTTTTTCCACATCAGCTCTTGTGTATTATTGATACCCTAAAATGGATTAAGGAAACATGATTAGACGAAAAGACGTCATCAAATAGAAAGAAGGTGAAAAGGATTAACGTTATACCTGTGAATAACGTCCAGGATCACCAGCAGAAACAAATGATGTCTGTAACTGTTTATAGCCAAGTTCCTAAAAATCCAAACAACTTTCAATTACACACCAAAAAGGAGCCATTTAAAATTAGCAAGTCAGAGAACAGTGGCTACATGTATAGGCTCTGAGTTATATCAGACATCCCTTCTATTGTTATTAAACAAATGTTGACAAGGGTATATCATATAGCATTACCTGAACATTTTGATGACCTGTAACTCCATATGCCTGGAACTAGAATTGGATAACAAAGTCATTAACATAATCCTCGTTTTTCTATGCCAAATGAAGTATATCATAGAGATGCTTACCGACGAAGGCTGCTGTATTTGTTGATGGTGAACTTGTCCTCGGAAATGACTTTGAGGCTGAACCTGTTGGTTTTGTGCAACTTGCTGGGTGGGTGGTATTGAAGGCTGTCCCTGAATTTGAGACTGCTGAACAGACTGATTGAGCAGTTGCTTTTGCTGTTCAAATGATGTCAACTCTTCGGGTTTCTCCCACTGTAGGTTCATTTCAGCAAAAATTAGTTCCACAATGTAAAATAACTCACGACAAAACCTAATGGCAGGTTGGCAACTCAAGTAAATTCTTACCCGACTTTCCCCAGTTACACTATTATAGTAGTATTTGAAGCCCTCGGGAGATAGATGCTCTGTCCAATTACAATTTCCAAGAGTTGTGTTCTGGCTTATTGGTTGTACAGAAGAAGTAGCAGGTGTTGATGAAGGAACACCTGCAGCAGGTGCAGCTACATGAGTGCCGGTCGCTGCATGTGATACAGTCCCACCCCATTGAGACTACAAAAATAAAAGAATAAAAAGCATTAGCACATGATCGTTATATAAAAGACATCCTCTAATGCATCCTAGAAGGATAATAAATAAAATAACCTAACAACACTAGAAAGTAATCAATTACTCCAAGACTTCCAAATCAAAAGTCAATTCAAAGAGTACAGCACATGTAAAGAATACAATTATCAGTTGGTAGCTACAAGGACAATATTATGCGGGGGCCGGGGTTCGAACCCCAGACTACCCACTTCTCCACATTTAAAATGTGTGAACCCCAACCACTAGGCTACTTGACCAAAAAAAATACAATTATCATGAAACTTTTAGTAGTATAACTGATTTAAACTAAACTTCATAGATGAGTCCAACCAAAGACGATCAAGCAATAAAACCGATGTTCAACTTGTGAAATCTCATACTGGGTGATATGATGAACAACTAAGATAATCCAAATTAAAAGGAATTTAAGGAAGAGATTTTGACAATAAATACCTGTGTTTTAGCAGCTTCTGCATGATGCTGCAATGGCGATGCTTGACTGGATGGTTGCATCATCTGTAATTGTTGTTGAAGCTGGGAGAAGGCCTGCTGAGATGAATGAAAGCTTGCTTGTAACGTCTGTGTTTGTTGTGACAACAATTGAGCTAACTGAGAAGGGGATTGTTGAAGAGGTTGAAGTGGATGATGCTGCTGCTGCATAGAAGGAGGAATTTGCTGTTGACTTGGAGTAGTCAATGCGGTATTAGATTGCATGTTGGTATCAAGAGAGGTCTGAGGAAACGTAGCAGACAAAACACCCTGCTGAGTTTGAGGCTGAGAAACTGAAAACTGTGCATTTATGCCCAATCCCTGTGGACCAGCAGGGAGAGGTTGTGGCTGACCATGCTGCCTGAAAGATGGACGTGTGGATGTTTGTGGATAGGGAATCGGAGCTTGAGGATATAACTGGTGTGAAGGTGGAAACTCCTGAGATGATTGAATAGGTTTCTGTGATGGAGGTATTTGTTGATTGACCGGTGGAATTTGTGGTGGAGGCTGGTTGAAATTCTGAAAACAATGTAAATTTACTAATCTGAGTCAAGCTAGCAAACAGGTGAAGCCTCGTTATTCATTGATGCATACTGATAATCACAAAATACCTGTTGCGGCATTGCTGACGGAGACTGAGTTTGAAAACGACCATCTATGGAGACTCCCATGCCAGTCATAGGACCACCCTATATTCATTTAAGTAGTGTAAGCAACAGATTTGTGAAGATCAAAATAATCGATGAATAAATAAAGTAAAAATGCAGAACCGACGAAACAAAATTGCATCAACAAACAATTAGGGGTCAACATTTTGAAAATTATTATTAAACTCTTGAACCCTTCTCTGTCACTTGTCAGTGACAGATTATGCCATGTGATTAATTAGAGAACCTTGCAGAAGCAGCTACTAGATGAGTTTATTCCATTCTTTTAACAAAAAAGAGTGATGAGACAGTGCAGTTTCAGTCTTGCCGTAGTGCAGTTTAATATTTGATAAAAACAGGCGATCACTTAGCAATAAAACCCAGAAGGCAGCATAAAGGTATTTAAAGGACTTTGCTGAGTAGTGTGTTCGCAGGCTCACTCCTCTCAATCAACAAACAAGTTCAAACCTTTTTTATCATGATTAGAATCGACAAAGTAATTGATGGGAGTAACTTCTGATGCAGTCAGTTATTTAGGGGTACTTAGCAGTTTGTTTAATATGCAGTTATTTTTGTTGCTTAGGAGCAGTTCGGCAGTTTGTTTTAGTGTGCAGTTATTAGTATTGATTAGGAGGAGCAGTTAGGCAGTTTGTTTTAGGGTGCAGTTATTAGTATTGATTAGGAGCAGTAGACAGTTTATTTCCTAGTATTACAAATAAGGCTATTCAGCCATAACTTTGGGGAGGATTCAGGAAAATAGACTTAAGAATTAGGAAGGCAGAGATGTACTGTTAGCACTCTGAAGGAGCAATTGCTCTGGGATTACAGAGGGGTTAATCTTCTGTAATATTTCTTTTAATTAATTAATTCAATAATACAGTTTCTTCTTCTTTTTAATACCGGGTTCCTATCAGTAATATTTCCCATGATTTACTTAGCCAAACTTTAAGATAAGTCTGCTGAGAGTACAATCACCATGCAGCAACAAATCCATAGTGAAGACAAAACCAACTAACCAAGGCAGCAATTAATATTGAAAAGTACAACACTTCGGCATAAAACAAATAGGGAGAGACATTTCAGTTGCGGCAGATTTTAAAGAAAAATATTATCAATGGACTTGGGGAAACATCTTTCAATATCATTGAATTTATACTTACTGCATTTATAGGCAATGCCATGTCCCCAGATCTTGGAATCGATGGAGGCCCCATGCCATGAAAACCAGCATTGAAGGATGTCCCAGTATTTGGTTGAGGGATTGGACGCCAAGCATTAGGGGGAGGAATATGATCACCCATAGGATCAGAATTATTTGATGGAAGTCTGCAAATAGTAATTGCCAAAATAAAGCATAGCATTGAGTAACATGACAAGAATACAAAAGATGAACCATTAAAAGATAGTAGTAAGGCTGGTCCTTTGCAAAAAGAAATAGTAGTAAAGCTGGTGGGAGGATACCTAGTGCCTGGTGAATCCAATCTTGGACCAAATCCTGCAGATCCAAATGCAGGACCCCTGGAAACCAAAGATAAGTTCAAAAACTACTCATTGATGCATGCATAACATCCATTTGAGTCATATATTGGAAGCCTAACACATGGGCTGGCTAACTAGTCATAATTAAGCTAATATGGTAGAGTCTATTGCTAAAGTGGCAAAATAAAACTCTAGCTTAGCCATGATCTCATATTCATAACACCAAGCACAAATCAATTTCTGGATCAAGTGAAAATAGTCCATGGCTCCATGCTTTGTGCAATTAATTAATTATTGATGTGCTTTTATGCTTAGGAATCATCCACTAATGCTAGAAAACAAACCTGGAATCTCCTTGACGAGGTCTCTTAGGATCAGCGAACCGGACAATCAGTGGTTGTTCACAACCCTATGCAAAAACATACAAGATTATAAACATAAAGCTCTTATAAGGAGAACTGATAAAAGAAGAATAAAAATTCTTACTCTCATTGTATATATTCCATTAAGTGCATTAATAGCTGCCAGTGCCATATCTCTATGAGAGTATTTGACAAAACCGCATCCTTCAGACAAAAATAAGGAAAAATATTATCTATTTGGTACTGCTGTCAAATACCAAACGCACATACAGGGACCAAGAATAAAAATTAAATGACCCCAAACATTGTAGGAAAAGGATTATGAAAATAATGTCGAATGTGTCAGTTGTTTCATACATCACAGAAACCATTTGTAACCTGAGAATGAGAAACACCAATTCTCACTCTCCCAGTCCCACCCCACAACCAGGTTTCAGACTAATTTCACATCTATGAAGAAAACATACCACGACTCTGCTTCTGGTCATCACGCATAAGATAAACATCTTCAATCCGTCCATATTTTGAGAAAACCTGATGCAAGAGACACTATCAATCACTACCGTGTTCACAACAACAGTAAGCATGACACGTTATTCCTGGAAAACTAAACATTTTGGAGGGAGGGAAGTCAACAATTCACTAAATTACAAGGACATTGTTTGTCTTGTTCCAAACGTTCCCTTTTGCAAGAAAACAAACACATTTGTCCTACTGTAAATAGTTCAGTAACAATCTGTAATGTGTAAAGTTTGACTGATGCAAGCAACATACTTCCTCGACTTCCTTTACACTGGCCTGTTTGTTCAGAGAGCCCACGAATAGTTTGTACTCAACTGCACCTATCATATATAAATTTTACAAAACAGTCAGTCCAGACAGTTGGATGATTTGGAACAATGATGCATTTAGAAAAGGAAGGGGGGGGGGATGCCCAGGCGCAAATTCTTCCCCAATTAAGGCTATAACTAACCACTTTCAACAATCATAAGCTTCAGAGCATGTTCAGACGAAGGTACGTATTACTGTTAACTTTTTTTTCCTTATCACTTAAAAGCTGTTATAACTAAAAAGTGAATTTCACAAATGACTTTAAATATATTTGGGTAAAATAATAAGTTACGTTTAGACCATACAAATAAATATTCAGAAAGAGACAAGATACCCAATGATCAGCTGATAAAAATAATAGACAGGTTTTCTTATGTCAAAAAGATGTCTCAAACATTTCATCAGGTTCCATAAGGTCCCCTAATGCACAACATTGGCAGTTGTGCCAGATAAGTCGAGATGCACTTCAATTTATAGATGTAAAAATTACAACTGTGATTTGGGAGACCTGAACAATATTTATTAATCCATGTATGTACACTATACTACACATGTTGCAATAAGAATTTTACAGACTAAACAATGTAAGGAGAAAAAAATAGTTACCAAGACGTTCCCGTTCGCCATCAGCATACCGCACCTGGATGGGACCAACACCCTAAATGATAATATTATACGTGTCAGAAAATTACTAATCATATGTTGCCTTCCCTACTTACTATTCACTTAGGATTCAAAAGCACTACACTCACTCCGGGAAGAGTATGTCGATTGTGCAATGCTCTAATTGCCTGATCAGCTTCCTCTGAGGTAGCATACTTTATAAAACAACAACCTGCACAATAAAAGGTGTTTTATGCCAGTTCCGCTAAATAACACCCTCGCCCCCAACAACCACCAACAGAAAGCCGCTGAGCAGAAAAACAATAAAGCAAGAAGTCTGACTTTAGAAACTTTTTTCTCTTAAAAATACTTAGCTGCTAACGAACACATACAATAGGTCAAATTTGTAGAAATTTACGCATTGCATAGTCATTACCCGTCAAACAAATTAGTTGATAATTTTCATGTACAGTATATTATAATATTATATTATATTATACTAAAACTACAGAAGATCCCACAGGAATAATATATAGAAAAGATATCAAAGTAATCTTATCACAAGTGACGAGGCAAAATTCCAAACATCAAGAGCAGCACATGATAGATCAAATTAAAAAGATGCAGTATGATCTATTTATATGAAGAAGAATTCTGTAGTGTACAACTCATTAGCAAAAACCAAACAGCAATGGCATGAAACACTTCAATATCAATAACCAAGATCACACTGATTTATCTGCACTAATGGTGAAGCTTACAAGCCACCACACAGACAGTTGCAATATAAATAATGACTAGTTCATAATCTTCGTCAAGAAAATAAACACCTTCTATTTCACATCTCATATCAGAGTTGACATTGTATCCTCTGTAAATTGATTACACTTAGCAAAACAGACTAACTCATAATTAACAATAGGTTACTCATGCAAAAACTTCCCTTGGATAAAGGCATAACTAAAACCACTAAATTGCAACGTCTACACAACAGCACCAGAAATATTCACCAGTGTGCTAAAATATTCACAATCAATAGAATCTGTAGAGGAATTCTAGCATTGAATATCCATTCATATGAAGAAACGCCAATGAAACAGAAAAGCCAGATGGCCTTTCTGACTCAACAGCATATATAAAAGATTTCAACAAATTATTGTGATAAAGTACGACTGTGAATCTAACTTTACAATAAACAAAGACAAAAGAATAGCACTTGACGAAATTTCAGTTCCATGGAAAACCCAAATTTCATGATGGTCTTTTCGAAGAATTCTGTAGTGTACAACTCATTAGCAAAAACCAAACAGCAATGGCATGAAACACTTCAATATCAATAACCAAGATCACACTGATTTATCTGCACTAATGGTGAAGCTTACAAGCCACCACACAGACAGTTGCAATATAAATAATGACTAGTTCATAATCTTCGTCAAGAAAATAAACACCTTCTATTTCACATCTCATATCAGAGTTGACATTGTATCCTCTGTAAATTGATTACACTTAGCAAAACAGACTAACTCATAATTAACAATAGGTTACTCATGCAAAAACTTCCCTTGGATAAAGGCATAACTAAAACCACTAAATTGCAACGTCTACACAACAGCACCAGAAATATTCACCAGTGTGCTAAAATATTCACAATCAATAGAATCTGTAGAGGAATTCTAGCATTGAATATCCATTCATATGAAGAAACGCCAATGAAACAGAAAAGCCAGATGGCCTTTCTGACTCAACAGCATATATAAAAGATTTCAACAAATTATTGTGATAAAGTACGACTGTGAATCTAACTTTACAATAAACAAAGACAAAAGAATAGCACTTGACGAAATTTCAGTTCCATGGAAAACCCAAATTTCATGATGGTCTTTTCAACAACTAAATGGCACTGGTACCTAAACGGACCAGTGGGTAGCAGATCCAGTCAAATATGCAAACACCTCTGGTATCTCAGATGACTACGCATAGACATATAAACAACGTGATTGTCGTCATCCCAAACAGGTGGAATTAGAATTTCTAAACCACCTGACTTCTAAAATAATTTCTACATGTACTGCATCATTATATCTAATCACAGACCTATGATCAGGAAGAGGCAAAATCATTGTTCCAAGCAAGCACCACTCAGAAATCACGTCGTACAGGAAATTACATACACCACAAACACAGAAATATCTATATATTTTACTATGTGCCAACATTTAACATACAGAACACAAACACAGAACCATCAACCACATCCCCAACAGGTCATCCATTCATAAGGTGCAATTAGAAGTTCTAAACCACCTGACTTCTAAAATAATTTCTATATGTGCTGCTTCATTATATCTAATCACAGACCTATGATCACGAAGAAGCAAAATCATTGTTCCAAGTGAGCACCATTCTGAAACCACGCCCATGCAGGAAATCATATCCATCACATACGCATAATGTTGAAACTAAAATTAAACTAGGTGCCTACATTTAACATAAAGAATCACAAACACACAACCATCAACCACGTCGCCAACAGGTCATCCATTCATAAGGTGCAAATAGAATTTCTAAATCACCAACTTCTAAAGTAATTTCTATATGTGCTGCATCATTATATCTGATAGCCGACCTATGATCACGAGGAAGCAAAATCACTGTTCCAAGTGAGCACCATTCTGAAACCACGCCCATACAGGAAATCATATCCATCACATACGCATAATGTTGAAACTAAAACTAAACTAGGTGCCTACATTTAACATAAAGAATCACTAACACACAACCATCAACCACATCGCCAACAGGTCATCGATTCATATGTTGCAAATAGAATTTCTACACCACCCTGACTTCTAAAGTAATTTCTATATGGACTGCATCATTTAATCTAATCACAGACCTACGATCACGAAGTAGCAAACTAACACCATTCTGAAACCACGTCATAAAGGAAATTATATCCATCAAACACACGCAAAACTTTAAAACTAAAACTAGTTGCCTACATTTAACTTAAAGAATCACAAACACACAACCATCAACCACATCGCCAACGGGTCATCCATTCATACACACATACATAACGTTAAAACTAAAACTAGTTGCCTACATTTGACATAAAGAATCACAAACACGCAACCATCAACCACATCGCCAACGGGTCATCCATTCATAATGTATCTAATGAAGTATGAATTCCAACAAACACATCAATCACTGATATCAATTAGCATCCGTATTTTGTAAGCCGAACTTTATGCCCCCCATCATTTTACTCAATCGAAACTGATACATGACATCCCAAGCCATTCAATAAATGCTAACATTCACCAAAGTATGAGAAAAATTAAACCTTCAGAAATACATTGTGATTAACACCAGTCAAATGTAAAAACCCAAGATTTTGTCCATTTCTTTTGTACAATTACTGACTTCTAAATTTTTGGCAAAACAATCTACACCTATGGCAACAAACACTCCCACTACAACCAATTTTTGAGCAAAGCCCCCACTTCTGCAGCTACAATTGCAAGAGCAGGATCTTTTGGTCCTCGAAGATCCCATCTTCTATACAAAGAGCAGATTACAGATTTACATCTCTCGGCCCCTTCAGGTATGACAGGTCGAGGAAAAAAGTGGAACCAAAACCAACAAGTCTGAACTTGTTTCAAAATCAAACTGAGATGAAGACGAGCGTATAGTCTTCCCTATCAGCCTCTCAGAGGACCTGAAATAAAATGTACATGAATCGAAACAGTCTTAGAATATAAGAATCACAAATACCTTGATGCTGTCCTGTCTTTCTATCTTTGATCAGGGCGACCTCAACCACATTCCCGTGTTCCTCAAACAAAGGACGAATCTAGGATCAAATGATTGTAACAAGAAAACAATTACTTATCAAATATTAGACTAATGTTAATATTTTTTGATCAGATGTAATGGAAAACATGAGATCATTGAGCAATCAAGAAAATAACATGTAAAAAGGTTAGATGACTTACATCATCCTCAGTTGCTGTTCGGGGAACAGACCCAACAAAAAGTTTAGCAAAATTTCCACCATCACAATGATCTGAAATGAACAAATGTGTCATTCAAGATTTCAGATTATACCAAGTCATATTCCGCTAGCTTCCACGTCCCAGCTCTCAGATTAACACAACGGATAAATACCACATATTTTGGCAAGTAAATTATAATGAAAACTCAACTGTTTGTTACAGAATACTAATTATCGTATGTAGTTTAGTAGTTTAGCACTTCAGCTTCTGTTACCCAGTTTACTGAAAGCTGTAAATTATTATGTTACTCAACAGTTGCAACTAACCCAGTATCATAGCTAGACTCTACAAGACTAAATCTATATATATTCAATGTGACAGATAAACCAAACTTGTATGATTCATATTCCATAACGATTTAATTCATATACACTGACTGTAGAGTTTTTCGCACTGTCAATCAATCGTAATCATTAGACCACTAAAAGTATTCGACTTTAATCATATCTACCTTAAAAACTACTTTAAATATGATACAAATGATGATTTGTGATTGGCTGACAGTATCTATGCAAAGGATCAACAACATCATAAAATTCTAGCTAATATCAACAATGCAAAGATTCTAGGGTCAACAATATCCCACAACCCATGGAAAACGCCAATCTACCCCAACACACACAGGGCAACATCAGCAATGTAATCCCTAAACTAAACCTAGGTAGAACAAGCTCATGCAAACATAACCAACCGATATTTCTGATTGAAGGCGTATCCAGTGTCCAACACAGACACATGTGACTACATAATACATTCAATTGTCATTTACATGAATTATTACCCGTATCAGTGTTGTGTCCGGTGTTTGTGCTTCATATACAGCATGCAATTTCAAACAAACATATACGATAGCATTGATAGCAATTGAACTACGTATAAAAGCAAAACCTAATAGCTAATAATCAAAAACAGAATCAACAAAACTCACCCGGTGAAGCACCACGACCAGAGAACGGAAACCCACGTTTCTGACCAGACAACGGCGGTGGTGGCAGGTTGAATCCAAATTCATCACCACCCACCGGTCTGAAGCCATCTCCGGCAGGTGGTGGACGAAAACCACCACCAACCCTACCCGGAGACCACCGCGGGGGACTATCAAAGTTGCTGCGGTGGAGAGGGGCGGGGCGGAAACCACCAGGACTGCGACGGTGGTTGTAATTCATCGGAGAATCGGAGAAACGAGATGCCCTGGAAGGACGATTGTTGTTGTAAGGGTAATCATCGTCGTTGTTGTCGCCGTAGCGGTTTCCTCTGTGCCTATCCAGTTTGGCGAGCAGAGTGAAACCCTAAAAACCCTAGAGAATAAGAAGAACAAGAAGAAGTAGATGAAGAAGAATGGAGAAGAGAGAGTGTCAAGTGTTTATTTCTTTGCACCGGTGAACAAAGGAGTTTGTTTACACTTAACGACGATGCTACACAATCATCAATTCATAATCATCTCATCAATTTTTCGAATAACTCTTTATTTATTTTTCAATTTAGTTTTTAGTTTTTTTTAAAAAAAATATTCATATCTATTTTATTTTTTCTATAGATTCTCATAATATTATAAATTTTTCTGCAAAATTTTATTCAAAAGCATGAATTCTACATATAAATTTACTTTAAAAGAGGGACCAAAAGTGAAGATGAAAAACTTATTGAGCATTAAAAGTTAAAGAAATTTTTTAGAGGGAATAAAACATAAAGTTGACATATTTATAGGGACCAAATATATATTTTACCCTTAAAAAATTTATTACGATCGACAAACGCAAAATTGATTCGGCTTTTTTTTAAAAAAATCTCTAAACAATCTCTAGATTACTCAACATCAATATCACTTTTATTTTAATCCGTAACAAACGAGTTTTGTATCTCTACGCGTAATGGATTTGAATCGTTTAAAGTGGGTAAAGTGTAAAGTGAGAAAATCATAGTTATTATTGTAACTAATTCATGGTTTGTTATAATGTGTCTCTAATATCTACCTTTAATTTTTAAAGTAATTATTGATATTGCTCATTTTACACTTTAAAGTGAGTTGTTCACTTTAGAGGAGCCAAATTCAAACTTAATGTGTGATAAATCTCTTCCTATATATTGTTAATGTCCTTCCACTTTCAAACCAATTGAATAGCTTGGAAGCATCACTCTTTCTCGTAGTTTTATCAGTGATGAGAGAGTAGGCTGATTTAAGAGAGATAAAATTGATTTTTATAGTTGTGTTTCATTGATTAAAAGTGAATCAATAATTTTTTAATATGATTTATTAAAATAATAGATGTTGAGTCCTCGTGAAATTAACTCGGTCGGTAGAGAGATTGCAAATTCAGAGGAAAAATAAGGTTGCGTGCACTTTTTGATGCAAAAATAAAGTGAAATCATATATTTTAACTAACTCTATTATATAATTTAGGGTTAAATATGTTTTTGGTCCCTATAAATATATCAACTTTTCGTTTTAGTCCCTCTAAAAAATTTCTTCAACTTTTATTCCATGTAAAATTTTCAATCACTGCTTTTGGTTCCTATTTTTAAGTTAATTTTAGTATTATTTTTTTAATGAAATTGTGCAGAAATGTGTAGAATATTGTAAGAATATTTTCCAAAAAAAAAAGAATTTTTTAACAATACATCAATTTAATGTGAATTTTTAACCATCAAAAATACAAAAATTCATATTAAATTCATGTTTTGTTAAAAAATTCTAATTTTATTTGGGTGGGATTCTTATAATATTATGAATTTTTCTGTAAAATTTTATTAAAAAATATGAATTCTACATATAAGTTTACTTTAAAAGAGGGACCAAAAGTGAAGATGAAAAATTTTTGGAGGACAGGAAAATTTTAAAGGGACTAAAACAAAAAGTTGGTATATTTATAGGGACCAAAAACATATTTAACCCTATAATTTATGACGGTTTGTTCTCTATTTTCACAATAACAAAATCTTTTCACCAGAGTCGTCGTGTATAAGTGTGTGCGCGTGTGGTGAATGTATCAAGCGATAACTGATTGTTTATGTGAGAAATTTATAAACAACCCTTAGATTAAAATTAATGACTGAGATTGAATTATCAATTAAGCAGATGCATCTCATCACGCAATCTCAATTTTCCTTTCATCCTATAAATGTAACTTGAACTTCTCTATCTGTCAAGATTATCATTCTTTATGCGTTTATTTTTCATTCATCTGGTTGTTTTGTTTAATTTTCTCATTTTATTTTTTTAATTTTCATAATTTAATCCCAGTAATTTTTTTAAAGTTGATTTGTTTGTTTTTAGAATTGAAAATCAGAGAACATTAATAAGCGTGCATGAAAAAGATAATATACTTGCTGCAGTTGAAAATAACAAAAAATGAATTTATTATAAGTGGACCATATATTTTGCATTCATGATGAGTTTATCCTTTTCAATTAGCATGTTCTTTTACTCTCTACAATACAAAACATGAAGCGGTGATCGTTAGAGAGGCTAATTTTAGTTTGGACCAGTGAATGTTAGGGTTCAACTTGGACCAGTTGAATTCTTCTTCTTTTTTTGGTACAGAAAAGAGGGATATGCCCAAAGAAAATTAAGAAATTAAACGAACTTTCCTAGGCATGCAAACCCCGAAAATGTCCTCAAACAAAATATTTTGCAGCTCCCTTGGAGGGACCTCTAAAACAATGGGCACAAAAGAATCTTGTGTAAGACTATATGCAGCTAACCAGTCTGCACTTCTGTTTCCTTCACGCAAGGTATGGTTTATTTGAACCTCCCCAGGAAGTTCAATGAGATCTCGAATTCGACGAATCAAAACGGGGACAACCCCATTAATCTTACAATTTTCTGTTACCATGTCCACTAGCAGCTTGGAGTCGCTTTCCACGAGTTGCGAAAAACCTTGTCTTCTGGCCATCCTTAAGCCCTCATACATGCCCCACATCTCAGCATAAAGAGCATCGCATGTTCCAATCTTCCGAACATAACCTTTTAGCCACTGACCGTTGGAGTCTCGAATAAGGCCCCCACAGCCTGCGATGTCCACTGACTCCTTATAAGCTCCACCACAATTTAGTTTCACCCAATCTCCATGTGGTCTCTTCCAACCGATGTAGATAGTGTCAAAATTTTGTGACACTTGTGGCAGGCGAGGATGTTCACCCCTTCCAATGGCTTGGACCAGTTGAATTCTAACCTTTGATATAATATTAATTAATATGCACGGTTGTGATTGTTTTTCCACTACCTGATGTCTAATTTAGATACTATCCAAGCTTACTCTAAGACTGTCTGCACAATAGTACTGTTGTCATTTTGTGAAAATGCTTGCCTGAACCGGGTATAGACATGGACCGATAAATATTTTCCCAAATTTATGTGAAAATGGTTGCCTATCTCTTCATCTCTTTCCAAATTTATTTTTCCTCTACGGAGCAAACTTCACATTTTTTTCTCTCAATATTAAACATCACATTTGACCATTCTTATAAGTATGTTTCATTTTCACCGAAAAATTGCTTTCAAGAATAACTATTCTAAAACAATGCTGGTTAGGTGTAATTGTCTTGTTGATTTGGGTGTTTAAGCAATTTAGAACAACATGCTCTCTCTGATCCTCTAAATTAAAATGGCTCATCTGCCATCCTTAGTTTTCTTATTCTTCATCTTCATCATCTCAATGTTACCAGAAACAACAACACAAACCAAAGACTTCATATGTGAAGGAGTGGCGATTCTATTTGAATCCTGTTTTCACTGAATCAATAGAATTAAATAAAATGATTTAAAATGGGACAAAGGGAATTAAACCATATCTGAAAATGGGTATCTAGAAAGAGATAAAGGGATTCGATAAATTCTGAGTTTTATTTTAGATCTGAAACTTCATCCAAAAAGATATGAAGAGATCAAAAAGATTTAAAATATTATGGGTTTTATTTTAGATCTAAAACGTAATAAAATCTCCTTTGAAACCAACCACATCATCCCCGCAACTCATATGAGGAATCTGAAGCTGAAGCGAAATCCAAACTCGATGAAACACCATTGGTACAACCACTAAAAGAACAAGACTACAAGAAGAAGAAGAAGTGGGAAGCTTTCATGGTGTTGTCGGGGAAATTGAGTTTTTTAACGAAAAAAAGGGGTTGCTACGCTGTATTTTGCTTTACTGTACTGAGAATTTTTTGACCGGACCTTAACCTATAATAGCATGTCATTCTAGTGGTCCCAGTTGGACCCAAACATAAACTGGTCCAAACTAAAGGGACCCCATTAGAGATATTAAATGGCAAATATTGTTTGAGTGGGTGAAGACTCGCATAAGAGTTAAAGTGAAAATACAATCACAACCATTAATTTTAATCCAATGATTGTGATTAAAACTTTTCATTTCTCACAATAACAACAAATTTTCACTTGATACGCTATCTATATACACGTATAAATATAAACTTGTGACCTTTTTTACCTCAAAGATTTCACCCCATCAGCGATTACAAGGGAAAGCGTCATAATATGTTTTTTCTAAAAATGGTAAAAAAAATCATTGGTGTCATTCAACCATATAAAACCCACTGCATCCAACTTTGTGTAATTATTGAGTCAATTTAATTACCCTTCGAGATTCTTAAAAGAAACATATGAAGAAAATGAAGCACACGACTTTTACAATGATTTTTCTTCAGATGGCCACATTCATCATATTGATCCCATCAGTTCAATCTACTCTATCACACACTAGCTTGCTAGAGCAAATATGTCGTCAATCACATCATTACCACATTTGCACAATGACTTTACGATCTTCAATTAACCATAGATCTAAAGAAGATATTGCTGGATTTGCTAGTCTTACTCTTGAGATTGTCAAAGCCAATGCCTCTTTAACATTGGAGCATGCACAAAAGAGTTATATACAGGCAAATGGACTAGAACAAAAAAGGGCCATGAGAGATTGTCTTGCTTTATACAACATGATGGTGAATGTACATCTGCGAGAGGCTTTAAATGCTATGGAAAAATGTGATTATAAGATTGTTAAACAAAGGGTTTATGCTGCTAGCATACAAGCTCAGACATGTGAAAATAAATTCAAAAATTCGTCTACGAAGCCTTTAAAGGATACAAACCGATATGTGCAAAACCTATGCATTATCGCTACGTCCATTGTTAACAAACTGCTTTTACAAAACCACCTAACCTCTGCTTATTAAAATTACTAATTCAAAGGTTTTGTATTATATGCATATTTAGATTGTATAATCATAAGCCATAGACCTCCAAATAAATGTGTTTTTATGTTTATTTTCTCCCCCTGCAATGGTGATCAAGCCTTTTAGACAATGATGTATATAGTTTGTTTTTGTTGTAACAATGATGTAAATAGTATTATTAAATGATTTTTTTTTGAGTTATTGTTCAAGTTGTTGCGTAAATTGAAAAATTGCACACGTATTGTCAAGTTATTTTCTTTTGACATAATTCCCCTTTTGATCCCTTAAGCATTGTGATTTGATGATTATGATTTTCACTTTAAAATGATTTAATCAAGTCCCTAATGTATGGTATAAATTACAATTTTGTGATCCTCTTAGTTTTAATCGATTCAACGCTTATGTGTTTTTATTTTTCTAACATGTAATCAATATTTTGCTAGATAAAATTTGCATAACACTCCATTATTCTTCTTCTATATTTTCCTTATCCTCCATCTTGAAATGTTTGGCAATGTATTACTCTTATGTCAATCTCATTTTCCCGTCTTCAAAGTCAATAACAACCTCTCATCGAGAAGGGTGTGATGGTGCACATTACTCATGTCCAACTTAATGCATCTTATTTGTTCATTTTTAGATGAATGAAGGTTAAAAATGGATTTTAAATATAACCAGGTTCACGTGTTTATAAGGAGGAAGAAATGATAATTGAGAAGAATAAGGGGTTTATACAATTAAAATTAGGGGTTTATTGTATCTTAGTTTAATTATTGTCATTTGATCGATTACTTATTTTTTAATCGATTTATGCACGATGAGCCGTATGAGACGAAAATTTAATGTGCCGTTCGTATAACCCCCAAAGAACTAGATCCAATAAACAACATCAAGGAAGGAAAAATTAAAAGAAAAGCCTTTCAAGACAAGTAAATCTTGTTGGAGCAATTATTCTGTGATCACAACCACAAATATAATTGGTTTAGACACAATACAAATGAAAATAAGTAAAAAGAGAAGAAAAAAAAATCAATTTGTTGTTATATTGTTAAAAACATTGGTTAATGTGTATTGTTGTGTGTGTCTAAATGATTTGGATTTGGGTTTGTGACTATCTAAGAATTATTCATCCTGTTGATGATATGCTTGCGAAATGTCATAATTTTATAATCGAATTTGACTCAGTAGCTGCATCACACGATTATTCATCGTAGTTGTATGATCTAAAATCAATATTTAAGATTCTTTGTAGCTATTTTTGGATAATATGTAGAATTATTTTTTCTGACCCTATATGCCAAAAAAAATTCCAAATCTGCCTCTATCAAGTATATTTTCCAAAATGACCCACTTCTATTTTTGTTGGTTTTTTTTTTGTCATTTTCCTCATTTCCGCCCTTTGAAACGGCGGGAATGAGCCCCTTCCCTGACACTTGTCTGCGCGTGACAGGTTTGACTTTTATTTTTTTGCCATTACCGCCATTTAAAATGGCGGGACTGAATTGTTATTATTTTTTTTCGTTTTATTTTTTGGCAACATATGTACAATAAAAACACAGATAATAATAAATAAAATCATATTAATGATAATGATGATATATTTAATTTATTAATTTAAAAACACTAATTATTTTACTCATAAGAAATAAAAACATAAACTACTTTCTCTACGGCAACCATTTATGTAACGCTCTATTTCTATTAAAGCGATAAAACACGCGAATAAAGCATTTATTCAAGAAATAGACGCTACGTCTTCAACAAAATAAATTCAAACAACATGCATTTATAAAAATTCTCAACAGTCGCAGCGGATTTAAATCATACATATCCTAAGATCAAAATACATCATCATATAAAATCTCCAAATCCCGACATATGGGTCAAATCTCAATAACAAATAGATCCAACAAAACATAAAGATGGACGTCCTACATCAGAGCCTAATCTAAGACTCCACCCGCTATCCAAGCACTCACCAAAAGCAAACTACTCTTGCACTCCGTCTACCCATTCATACAAACAGGTAGGCGGTCAAAACCACTGAGGGTTAGCTTCACATCAATCATAATCAACATAAACAGTTGGACATAAATGAATCAAATTAAGTCTCAATTAATTATCAGGAGCAATTAACTTTCATATGCATATACACACAACAATTACAATGTCACGAGTATATATTCATCGAACGCACTTACCAACAACGACCATCATTCACATACATCACTTAAGACTCATGCCAGTATGATATTCGCCTATATACGACACATATATGCATGTGGTACAATATAACCGACAACTAGATGCCAACAGAACATCTTATATAAGAGTACACCTCCTCTTACGATTCAACTATGTAAAAGTACACCTCCTTTTACATTTCTCATATGACTCAATATGATTTTGATGCATGGACATACAAGCAAAGACCCAATAATGCAAAACCTTCAACATATACATCCACCAACAACAATGTAAAAGTACACCTTCATTTACATTGACTAGTTCATCAACAGTTGCATTATCAAGTATTTACGTCCACACAATCAACAATTCACAATTCGAATAAGAGTCCTTGCCATATTATCAACATCAATTCTCATATATACATTAATCAACATCAACTTCATAATATGGCTCAACAACTTCATACACTTTCTCGCAATTCAATTAAGGAAAAAATACGACACTTTATGATAACATCATATTCAACACCTAACAATCATTCACATATCTTCATTTAATCATATAAAGTTATTCACGAAAGATTTAGAAGGTAATCGACTTTAAAGAACCATTTTCAACAAAGTCCGTATCAAGTAGCAAAACGGCCAACATTGATACTTTTCAAAGCAAAGTAACTTGTTCAATTTTGAAAACCTACAACTCGATCTTAATTAATCATATAAGTATGAGCATAGGCCACTTACGAACTATCAAGAATTAGTTCAAAGATTAGCCTAAGTTCGTATGAGAAAATCTCAAGTTCACATATTTCACAATCCCACCCGAAAATCAAGTTTGGCATGATTAAGACATTATACCATCGTTACATGCCTTGTCTAAGTCTATATGAACTGTAGACCAAGCTTGTAATCCTTTTAGTTCACAAAAGTTCATTTTCCGACAAAATCCGAAAAACCGAAACGACACAATTACAAGTTTCAAACCATTTGGAAAATCTAAGTTTCAACAAAGCCAATTATGTTCCAGTAGAAAAGTAAGTGAAAACAGCAAAAGAACACTTCAAA
>Ga0228710_1002316_pt1 | contig 29944 bp, 11 predicted proteins | sample MedpolnodulmetaG_FD_177995 | JGI IMG/M metagenome (GOLD analysis project Ga0228710, IMG submission 177995) | Root nodule microbial communities from Medicago polymorpha collected in Santa Monica, California, United States - pink nodules | ecosystem: Host-associated > Plants > Roots > Nodule...
AATTGATGTTGTTTATTCTTTTTCTTCATATAATATTCCTCCTTTATGAAAAAATTGATGTTGTTTATTTTTCTTATTCATATAATATTCCTCCTTTATGAAAAAATTGATGTTGTTTATTTTTCTTCTCCCTTTAATTTTTTTTTTACGCTAAAAAAATTGCATATATTTTTTTAAAAGAAAACAATCGTAAAATTTAAAGAATTGCATATTTATTCTTCTCCTTTTACTATTTTTTATACGGCATATTTTATTTGGTTTCTTCATTATAATCCTAGTCTTTTCTTACATATTTGTACTAATCTATCACTAAAAAAACGATAGAGGAAGTAACTTCGTCTTTTCTTATATCCAATTCATTTACAATAATTGCATAAAAAATAAATAAATTGGTGTATTTTCTTATATAAATAACGACAAATTAAAATAACCAAAGCAAAAAAGTTATGACAGATTTGGATTTCTTTTTCATTCATTGCCTCAAGAGAAAAAATTAGATTAGGGTTACGAACTCTATCACTATTTCATTGGTATACAGAGGCAGCTGACAATCACAATCGACTAACACAAACAACCCTTTTATCAGCCGCCGCTCCACAAATATATTAGGGTTTACGAACTTCAACCCTAATTCACTCCTATATATATATCGCCTCACTTTCTCACATAGGCTAAGAACTGCAACCCTTTCATTAGCCACCGCTACAAATATTCAGGTTCCTTCCTCAACCGTTCTCAATCCAATCCTTTAACTTCCATGTAGCCAAGAATAATCCTTATGTTAGAATCTATGAATATCGTCTATGTCTCAACGGTGACATAAGATCATGCTCTGAAGGTATAATTTTCAATTGTGATTTTAATGGCAAATTAAACAAGAAGATGGATGTCGTCAATGAGTTGGATTACGTTTTAGTTTCATACGGCGGCTGTTTTCAATGGAATAGATAGGAAAAGATAGATGAATGTATATAAGTTTTTACTGTGATTTCCTTGATTAATATATAAGTTTTAATGGTGATTTGTTTTAATTTTTATGTGGCTTTTGTTTTATGTATTCGTATCTCTACAATATAAATAATGAGTTTTGCTAGAAGATATCGTTTATGAGGGTGTCTTTTAGCAAGTTATTCTATGAGCATTTGTTAAAAGACACCAACTAATTTTTATGAAGGTGTCTTTTGACATCTTATAACTAAAAAGAGGATAATCACACCATAAGGTGTGGGTTGCTAAAAGACACATTCATGGGTGTCTTCTAGCAAAACTCATAAATAAATTAGGGTTAATAATGTTTTACCCCCTGTAAAGAGTACTTTTGGTTTTGTAAAAAAATGTTTTTTTAGATTTGGGTCTTCAGAAAACCCCTCAAACCATATGACCTAGCGGAATCTCTTATGTGACGCTGACTTGGATTTTGTTTTTAATTTTTAATTTTTTTTGTCATCCATGTGTGTAATTCATTTACCACGTCATATTTAATTAATAATTAAAAACAATTTAAAAAAAAATCTGTCAAAAATAAAAAAAATTATTTCGAAACAAGTTTTTTAGAATTTTCTAAAAAATTCTGCAAATCATCCTACATTTGTGGCTAATTTCTTGCTACCCAACACACTTAATACCATGGATAGAAGGGAGGATCAAACACAGAACGCTATTCTTCTTTCTGGGCGTTCTCCATGGCTTCAATTATGTTGATCTTCTCTTGTCTCTCTCTCCTCTATTTCTCACTCGCCATTTTCATCTAAAGCAAACATAATGTTAAACCCAGAACTTTAATAATTTGGGGTTGTGGGTATGGGATAAAATTGGGGTTATGGGTCAAAATTTCTCAATGATGCAAAATTGAAATTGAGAGAGAGAGAGAGAGAGAACGTTGAGACAGTATAAGAATTGGGGCTATGGGTCAAATTTTCTTAATGATGCAAAACTGAAATTGAAGCAAAGTAGTACACAAGAAATAAAGTTGAATCAAATCAAATAAACAACAACATTATTGAAGGGAAAGTATGAGAATTTATGCGTTGTTGTTATTGTTTGTTGTGTCAATGAAATTTTTATGAGTTTTATTCTTCTCTGTTCAGTCCTTATTTGCACCTTTCTTGTAAGCATGCAATGAACAAAATCTATTGGAGAAGGGGGAAGAGCGTGTGACAAATCTGAGAGAAAGGGGAGGATGAGAGAAGAATTACTGGATTTTGTTTTTTTTATAGCTTTGAATGTGAAGATGAACATGGTAGAATGAAGATGAAGAAGGGGAAGAGGAAAAAGAGAAGTGCAGATTTTTTTAGAAAATTCTAAAAAACTTGTTTCAAAATAAAAAGTTTTTATTTTTGACGGATTTTTTTTAAATCGTTTTTAATTTTTTGTTTTTTTAATTAAATATGATGTGGTAAATAAATTACACACGTGGATGACAAAAAAAATTAAAAATTAAAAAACAAAATCCAAATCAACGCCACATAAGAGATTCCGCTGAGTCATGTGGCTCAGGGTTTTCTGAAGAATCTTACTTTTACAAGGACCGAATCAAAAAATATATAAATTACAGGAGGCAAAACCAAATATGTCCTATACTATTACCCAATAAATTAAGCTACTATAGTAGCTCCATAATTTGCACAAGGTTATTCAACAATATTTGTGTTACCGTGTTTTTCATTGCTTTTTTCTCTCTTTAATTATCGAGAACCAATAAATTTAATTTTTATTTTGGATTTTTCCAGTATTTGAACTATTTGCGATATTAAGGAATTAAAAATAAAAAAAAAAACCGTCCTTGTATTCAATATCCACACTTTAAAAAACTATTTTGCATAATAAATAACAAAATATCATTGTGATTGAATTAAAAAATTTGACAATTAAAAATATAAAATCCAAAATCCCAAAAAAAATAAAAATTGGTGAAATCAAATATTTTCATTCAATTGTCTAAAAAATATTTAGTAACTATTAAGCTTAAATACATTTTTTTACCCTTTGGTTTCTCAATTGTGCAAATTTCGAACCACTTCAGTTTTCTTAATTGTGCAGTTTTTGAACCATTTAAGATAATGAAATTAAAAGGAATTAGAAAACAGAAAGATAAACTTTTAAATTTTTAAGAAATTGAATACATAATTTTTAAGTTTATATTTTTATTTTTGATTTTTTTAACATGTACACAAGTCATAGGATTTCCCTTAGTTTTTTTTAGCAATTTAATTTGGCCTTTTAAAACGTGGGTGATTGAAATTGGCTACAACGGAAATTAATGAATTGATTTTACAAGGAAAAAAAATGTTCACACTGCAATTGAAAATGTTGGAGTTTTGGGTTAGTTTTTTTGGGTGTTTTCAGATTATGTAATGGGTTGAGTTTTTGGAGATTTTCGTTGTCTTTTCTTCCTGTTTGTTTTTGGCAGCATTAGTTGTTGTTCTTTTGGTGCGCTTTGGTGTCTGGGTTTTGATGTTGTAGTCCGATTCCACTACATACTACTTGTATTATTTAATAAAATCTGCCACTTCAAAAAAAAATTGAAAATGTTGCACTGTGATGCATAACGTTGTTGGCTCCTTGGGCACTTGCCTCTGGTTTCAGACTCAAGATGCTGCCCCTAGTCCCATCAAGTCGAAGTAGAGATCTCTCCAATTGTTAAAATAAATTGCAATGTCTATTATTCAAGTTTTGTTGGATAAATGTCTAATTAATGTTACATATTTTAAAAATATATGCATTTATATCATATATTTACTATAAATTATGGTAACAGAAATTGAGACTTATTCTTAAAAATGGAGAAATGATATGAATGCATCAAGTCGATACTTGCTTATACGTCCTTTTATATATATTGCTTTAGGAGGATAAAAAAGTAACATGAAATGAAAATATTCATTACCAGAGATAAAAGCATTAGAGGAAAAGAAGAAAAAAAAATGGAACCATATTTAAGATTTGTTAGATGATTCATTGTTGAGTCATGCTTGAAGTTTAAGATTTGTGACTCTCACATTCATGTCGTGGCGGATTCTTCAAATTTCATTCTATTAATTGCAAGCTTTTATATATATATATATGTGTGTGTGTGAGGGAATGTGACACTCATGGACAGACATTTAGTTTTATATTGATTGATGATGTCCAACGAGAATCTAACATTTTAGGGTTTTTTTAGACGTTTAGTTTTATATTTATTGATATTGATGTCCAACGAGAATCTAACATTCTACGGTTTTATTAGATTGCGGTTATAAAATAGTGTTGTGTGGTAATAGCATGGGTTCTCATTAGATTCCATTATAAACACCTATTAAACGGAATAGTCAAATATGAACTCGGTTCAATGGCGAACTCTCATATTTTTAATAAATATTAATAAAATACTATTTTTAATATTATAAAATTTAATTTTAGGTCCACTTCTAAACCAATTATAAGAGGTTCATATTAAACACATTCGTATTAAACTTGTCCTTTAACATTTTTCTTAAGAAAAACACAGACTTTTTTTTTTGTCAAGTTGCCTAGTGGTTAGAGCTTCGAGAAAGGGGTGTCCGGGTTTGGAACCCCGACCCTAGATATATTATGCATTGTCTCTATAAGCTCACAAACACTAAAAACACAAACTTATTGGCCTTCACACTCTACAATTTCTTGTTCTACTATTTTCATTGAGTGCACCTTAGTCAAAATTTGTACGTTTAATTTGTTTATCAAACAGTTTTTACATTTATCACCAACTTCGTTCAACCACAAAAATAATTAAGACATTTGTTCTTCTGCACAATAAATTGATCGTTTGATTTTCTTCTATTTTTGTATAATTTTCCTATTGAAGCTATCAATCAACTGTATGGTGCCAAGCCATATATAAGTTCTGCCAAAGACTTTAAGACACTGCATTCCATGTCACTCTTTTCATTGCAAGAAAAAATGGAAGCTATGTCAACTATTTTATGGCATCAATAGTAACCAATCAAGCCATTCAAAAAATATATATAGTTACCAATTTATATAGCTAATTTTTTCACTACCGTGTAAACAGAACAAATATTGTTGCTTGGGAGGTAGTTGCTTCACATTACTGATTTATAAACTTGGAACTAAATAATAACCAAACTTTCCTTCTAAAAACAAAATAACCAAACTTTTTAATTTTGTTCTTCCTTTTGCAAGACGGGCACATGATAAGGTAAACATTGGATCCTCACAATATTACATGTTGGATTAGTTGGAGAGCGATTACGAGTATATGAAGAAGCAAATAGCAGTTTTTCTATTCAATGGTGTCAACCAAGAAATAATCCTACCTCTTAAACCGATCCGATGGTGTGTGGCTTGAGACCTTAGAGTATATTTCTCTTAATGTTTTAGATTCAATTCTCCCTAACTTAACAAAATGTAATATTCTTCAAATTGATTGATTACTTTTCTAAAATAGAAATTCAAATACTCTCTGGCGTTTGTTGAGTTATGGGATTGATTATTTGGCTTATGTAAATGTAAATCCAAATCCAAATTCTCCAAATAGCTGATGATTTTCTTTTAACATTTTCAACCAAAACATATTCACAACCGCCTAAAACATGACTTGTAATTACTTGCCAACTAAGAGAAAAAGATACTTATCATGTACATCATGACATGTGTGTAGCAATGACCAAATCCACGTGTAGGATGAAGCAAGTGTCAAGCATGCTACTCTACACGTTATTTTGTATGCTAATATTATTGTGGTAGCAGAATCACTTTTGAATCCATAATTCTGTCTTTTTCCTACTTCTGATCACTCAAAATACTTCACTATATCCACTACTGCATATAACTGTAGTTGAATTCAAGATCTCCCTTCAACTCGTCGTTTTCATCATACCTTCACTTCACTTCAGCTAATAGGTACGTACTTTTAGCGCTCTATGTATTTTTCACATCACTATACTCAAATATAACCAAATACATAGTATATATTACATTTAATTATATTCTTTTTTTCCTATAAGGTGTGGCTAAGAAAAACATTGATTAAGGAAAAGCTATGTCGGGTGTGTCTCTAGCTGTGGCTGGTGGTGGATATGAAACTGAGAAAAGGCAAGAACATGGAAGCATGACAATGATGGGTTCATTACGTGTAATAGAGTTACAACTTGTAGCCTTTGTATTGGTTTTCTCAGCAAGTGGTCTTGTCCCTCTTCTTGATCTACTCTTCCCTTTCTTTGTCTCTATCTATCTAGTAGCACTTTCACGTTTTGCTTTTCCCTCATACAATCGTGGTGTGTCCCAAACTGTTTTCCATGGAAGCAAGGCTTTTCAATTCTATGTTATTGTTGGAACAATTGTTGGATTGTTCTTGCCTCTAGCTTATGTGTTGGGTGGATTTGGAAGAGGGGATAAACTTGCAGTGAAATCTGCAAGTCCACACCTGTTCTTGATCTCTTTTCAAATACTCACTGAGAATATAATAAGTGGGTTGTCAGTGTTTTCACCTCCTGTGAGAGCATTGGTGCCTTTGATGTATACAGTAAGGAGGATCTTTGTGGATATTAATTGGATACATAATGTGTGGCTCGACATTACTTTGCCAGAAAATGCTCATTTTAAGGTTATTATGTACTTCATCATCGTCACTATTTAGACTCTTTCCGGTTCCTGAACGTGTTGTCCAAACTAACTAATGAAGCTGAAGACCAAACCGTCAAATGGATGACACGTTTAAGGACAAAAAGAGACACATTGGATTTCATTTTTGTAACTTTGATATATTGGAAATGATTGCAAATTTGGTGCATTTTTTGCAGGACAAGGCATGGTTTTGGTTTGGGAAGGTTTTGGCGGTGGCTAATCTGGTTTATTTCTCCATCAATCTCTTTGGGTTCTTGATTCCAAGGTTCCTTCCAAGAGCTTTCAAGAGGTATTTCCAAGAGAGGGGAGAGATTTATGCTAAGGCTGCTGAGGATAAGCCACATGGGATCATCAACAAAACACATGTACCACAGAAGAAATCAATAAATTTATGCCTTTAATTTGTACAAGATCTCGTTATTTTAAACAGTTTGGCACTCTTTCTTCCCTTGAAAACTATGATGTGCGTATGGTATATATAGCATCTTATACATATAAATAGCACTAAGGTATTGTACATACTGATATTGACGTCAAAAGTGAAAAGGAAAGATAGATGAGATCTGTAAAATCAACCGTGCTCAAGTCAACGTCATAAAGAAAATTCCCAAGAAAAAGATTGGCGTTGCACAGTTCAATAGCACCGTTATTTCCCTATAATTTTCCAGTCCTTACAAAATTGATCATATACATAGAGGGGCGCTCTATCCACAGTTCCACACTTTCCATATTACAACAAATACTAACAAGGGGCATTCTATCTCTACTTTCCAGATAACAACAAATACTAACTAAACATACTGTCTAACTAAACAGGGTGACAACTCTAATACTAAAAGTATATCGGGTTAGTTTTCATTCATCATCGTTGCTTTCATTCATCATTGCTTCAATAAATGCAGCTTCTTCTTCCTGTAGGAACCACACAACACAAACATGGAAATAGAAGCGTCAAACTTAATGTATTAAAATTACAAAAAAAACATATATGAATGTGTCTTTTGTTAGTGACTTTTGCAACACTCTTATGGATGTTTTGTAACTTCGATACATACATTCTTAGACTACAAGTGCAGTGACACCATCATAATTTACTAAAAAGCGTGTAAATTCAGTCGCATACCATCAAGGCATTAAATTCAGTCTCCTCGTCTATGGCGTCAATGACAGCAGGATCATCCAGCAAGTCCTGTTCAGAAATGTTGCCTTAGCAGATTAAATCACAAGCACCCGCACAGTAATTCTTGTGTGTTATGTATGTATGATATGATGAAAATTATAAATTCATATTTTGACTCCAAATTATAAATGCATACGAACAACAAAAGTTGGAACGCATAACATTATTAGAGCGCATGCCACGGCCGGAAAATATTAAGGCAACCAAAATCTGGATCTGGACAACCTTTTGTAAGTGGCATTCTGATCTCAGAAAAAGGAGTAAAAGGGGAGAAAAAATAGGATCATGCAACATACAAAATATAGATTGAAACAAAGAAAGGAAATTGTGAACTAATTTTGTAGTTAATTAATGATTGGCTAATTGCCTTACTTACATCGTCAGCCATTTGAAACATCCCATTCTCACCCTGCACAAATAAAGGCCAAATTAATTATCATAGTATCTATTTTATTATGCCAATTGTACAAATTCAGATCTAAAAGAGCTTCAACACTACATTAATACTGGTATTCACAGGGTAGTGTGTTCAAGATTATATGGAATAATACTGCCACTGTTTTCCAATGGCAATGATAGGCATCTTAAACATGTCTATAAAAGGAAGGGGGAAAAAGGGAAAGAAATAGAGGGAGTCGGGGTGCAATGAGGACAGGTGGGAGCAGAGAATGGTGAATAAAGAGGGAGAATAACTAAGGGTACAAGTGGCAGCTTAAGAGTGGTGATTTTGATTGAGAGAAGTGGTGAAAGGGAGAAGAATATATATAGGAGAACTGGCGCAAGAGGAAAGGCTGGTTGGTTTTGTAATGGAATTTGGGACTGCGGCGTACGAACTGAGAGTCATTCTCATTTCTATGAATTGTAAACATACTTCCAGGCCATATCATATTCAATGTGAGACTCTCAACACACACATTCTCCCTCACGTTCAGGACTGAACATTTGGAAGGTGACTTGAGTGGCACACGATAGCAGTAGCTGATAGAGGTGACCTTACGAATCCTGGATAGGCTCTTGTACCAACACAGAATTTGGGAGGGCCTAAATCAATCGCCTTATAAAATTGGCTTATAAGATGAAGATTGCCCCCACTTATTAACATATTTTCATGTCACATCTCATTCAACGTAAACTCTTAACATTATTCCCATAGTGGGAGATCATTTCATTTTGTTCTTATTTTCTATTTCTGTAAGGAGATTTATTCTACAATCTTGTCATTTTTCTGTTGATTTGATATTCGTTTCCCAGAAGAGAGAAGAACCTCTTCTGAATATTAGTTAAATACCAATATCAAACGTTTTCCTTTTAATTTCTGGTGTGATCCTGCAATGGTTACTTTCAATCTTTCAGAAGCTTGTACAAGTGGAAGCTTACCTTCACAACAACAAATTGAAGTGGTTCAGATGGTGTATAAATCAAGTAGCGAGTATCTTCCTGCAAAAAAAACAGACTATTAATTAGCACACAGTGAATCTTAATGTCCAAAGTTCTACCTAAGTTTGTATCAGGTCGTCTACGAGGTGTCAACTCAGTGGTAAGAGTTTGACCTTGTCACTTTAAGGGAAGGACTTCAAATCTCTTCGGGGATAGTTGTAAAGTGACTATTCATAACACTTAAAATGATAATAATTTCCCCCTCCCTCGATTTAGAAAGAAAAAGTTTGCATCAAGCCTGAGGTTCCTTTGTCACACTTCTAAATTTAAAATTAATGGACGAGGACAAATAACCAAAAATGCATCTATACAAAGCATACTTCTTCATGATATAAACACAATATGGTTGTAAGAAAGTACAATCAATACTACGGAAAAAGTTGAAGACAAACAAGAACAATGAATAGATCAGATCCAGGATCTTCCAAAAGACTTGGTAAAAACATATGGGAAACAAAAGCAACACTGGTAATGGTAATACAGACCAAGGAACAACAATAACACACTTTTAGAAATGTAATAAACAATAGGTTCATTTCAGTGAATTGCTCATTACAATGTCCATACTAGTGAAGTGAAAAATAAAAGATGGGTATTCCGACAGACGATTGCAACTCAGGTTTGCTTCCTTACTAACTTGAAAACACTTAATGAAATTCCTCAATTAAAAACAAACTCTTCAAAAGGAGAAAAAAAAAAATCAATAAACATATTTGTGTAAATATCCAATTAAGTTAATAAAATTACCAGATCAAAATATGTAATTTCTACACCATCAGTTGGCAAGCCATCCACTTCATTACCATCATCTGCAAAATGGTATTAACAACTTGCATTATATTTAGAGCATAAGTTTCAAATAGTTGTGCCGAAAATTATCACTCTAGAAGTAAGAACGGATTAGAATGCGTTTATCATCACCCTAGCCATATATTGATAAGAACTTCCTAAAGATTAACGTTTCATTTTATTTGTTAAATATAATCACAATCAGATATGACAGTTGGAAAAATGAAAATTAGGAATCAAGCATGAAAAAAACGTAGGGTATGCATCAAAATCAGAAATGCAAAACACAATCGAGTAACAATGAATATATATGGCATGTCTTCAGAATGAAAAGAAAAGAAATGTAAGATATCATTCTAACTATGCAACAATTCATGGCCACCTAACTTGCACATGAAATTATAATACGAAAAAAAAAGTAAGCTATCTCCAAACTTTAAGTCCAGTAGTTGTAAACATAAATTCTAGTGTGATAAGTGCTTATTCAATAAGCACTTAATGAAGTGACTTGGCAAATTCATTCTCTTGGTAAGAAGGGGTCTAAATTCCCACGAAAAACACTGTACTATAAACTAAAAGAGAGGTGATGAAAATAACATAAAAGAAAAAGCTTATCTCTCCACCAAAAACTTGGCTTTGAAGCAGAAGGGAAAATATTGGGCATCAAAAACTGACATTCCACGTAATCAAGCTCTGACCAAGTAGTATAAAAAAACTTGACAAGTTTTTAGCAAATACAACTCTAAACGGCATGACGTGACTAACTACTCATATCATATGCTATTGAATCGTTCTACACTTTAACTGGCACAATTGAACAAGAACATATTCCAAACTGAATAAACCCTTTGCTTTGTTTACACTCTAATAACAGAAACATTCGAAATTAGTACTTTAGAGAATGGGAAAGTAAAAAAATACTTGCCTGTGTGGAAGTCAAGTATATCTTGTTCTGTGTAGCAAAAACCGCCACGTGCTGTGTAACAGTACCTGATATGGACAGAGATATTTTGTAAAGATCAAACACAGAGTTAATATCATGAGTGACTTTCTAGTTACAAACAAATCAGAAACATACCCGCTGTAAACAAGATGCATGTGTATCTTGGCGAGCGCATACGCTGCAGCAGGCAGAATAGATTCAACTTCCTCCTCGATGATCTAAAACACAGAAGACATGAATTTGGGTAAGAAGATTCAGCAAACGTAAAAAAAAAGGAAAGGAAATATGTATTTTCCCATAAGGTCAAAAAGAATGTCATTGTATGTGGAAACTCTTTTAATAGTAATGAAGTTCAACTTTCCATGCAACATTGATTTTAATTTGACCTTTTATCTGTCCATATCACAAAAACTAAAATAAAAATGAGTGATATGCAGGGAACAAATAGTTTTTAACCATCCCATAATAAACAATGAAATATTGGGATCTCATGCAAATACTTCATAGTTTAGGCATGAAGAAATAGTGCCCTGTGACTGTGATGTATGAGTAAGAGCAAAAGATGTTATCTTTGTCAAAACAAACTGTAGATCATAATTTTTAAAGGATATGCACTCTGTTTTACACCAACATCCAATGAAAATCCATCAATTTTCGCATCACCCCGTTTTTGTATGAACATTTTGAAATTGGTGGTATGGCATGGAAAATTTGTGTTCTCTCATTGATGTCACAGTGTAAAACTATTGCACAGTGACAGCATATGTCCACTAAACTCTTTTTAAAGAGTTATTCAAAGAGATTTGACTCAATTAAATAACACGATTTAGGTTGGAAAGTAAAACATCTCAATGATTGATGAGAAAAACACGCTAAACAACAGTTGGTATTTTAGCACATGCGTGTCACATCAGCAATTGATTCTCTCGTCGACAAATGGGCTTCTTTACTGTCCATAAAGTAAACTCACATTAGCTAAATCAAGTCCATTGAAGATAACATTGAGAATTATTCCTAAATGAAGATTAGATGCAACAATACGAATAAACAGACAAATTGAGATTTAGAATGCAGGGCAGAAACTTACAGCTGACCATCCATCAGGTGTGCTCTTCAATATTTCCAAAGGCCTGCATTAATAAAATTCCATATCCATAGTCATCAATAATAATAAAAACAAAGAGATTAATTTCTATGTACCGGCGTTGTAAAACTTTTTTATTACTTACGTGTCAACCGGGCTAACCAACATACATTCATCTCTATCAGAATTTTTGAACATTCTCCGAACCACACACTCCAACGGAAGGTTATCCATAGGATCAACCTGTTAACAACTTATTTAAAATTTTGATAATTACTCAAACGAATGCAATAATGAACACAAAAAACAGAATAAAGCAGTACTCACTATGGTGATAAGCCGATTTGTCAAAGTAAGCAGAAGTTCACCGTTTTCGTCAATGGCAAACCCGGTGGGAGGTTCCGGCAACGGCATATCATCGGGATAAAATAAAGAGGAGCCAGAAGCAACACCAGTAACAACATTTTGAACATCATTATCCGCAGAAAAATCACGAAATAATTCAAAATCAGTATTGGAATTCAAATTTTTCCAATCATCAGATTCAACAGAAGTATTCTTCTTTTTCTTCGTCTTCTTCTTGGAGGAAGAAGGAGGAGGAGGAGGAGAACTTTTCTGTGATTTGGTTGCAGTACAGAAAATTGTAGAAGAATTGGAATGAGAATTAAGGTTTTGAAATGAAACTGAAATTGGAAATATGTGTGATTTGAGAGAGACACTGGACTTGAAAATTGCAACTGCTGCTGCTGAGGAGCAACGTAGCGCCATACTCCCTTTTCCCCTTTTTTCTCTGTAATCTAATCTACTCAGTACCCTGCCCCCTCTTGTCACAACAATTATATTTATCATTCCTTCAAAAACAAATACAATTATATTTATCACTATATTATATATTATTTTATACTTCATTCTTTTTTTTTTAGTGATTTTATACTTCATTTAATATAATAATCTAATCTTCATTGCGTCTCTAGTTCAAAAATTAAATTAAAATTATAGAGTTTAATTTGTATATATTGTCAACTGAGAAAAAATTCATCACAATAAGTTATGTGTTCGATTTTAAAAGTGATTAAAATAAGCGTCAGGTGTTGTGATTATGTCTAAAATATATTACTATAAATAAAAAAGCATAGCACATCAGTCTCAACGAAGAAAACGGGGGATATGGCGAAATTGATAGACATTATGGACTTAATTGGATTGAATATTGGTATGTTAACTTTCAAACTCAGAGAAATAATGGAATTAAAAATGGATAATCTTGAGTTAAATCCTTCTTTCATAAAACAAATAAATAAAAGTTTGGAAAGTGAAAATCGAAAAAGGATAGGTGCAGAGATTCAATAGAAGTTGTTCTAACAAGTAGAGTTGACAACATTTCCTATTGCAGTAAGAAATGAATCCTTTTTTCCACAAAAGGATTAAGTATAAACATATATAAGTTGATGTACATCTTACATAGTTAACGATGCAAAACTTTTTTCCATTCATACTACTGACTCATTCGAAATAAGTATCGCTCAATCCAATTTAGAATCTCAATGAATCCCTATATGATTGTCTTTTTTAATTTACATAAATGATAAATGAACACAGACTTTTTGACACAAAAATGACACCAATGACATTATTTGTAATTTCTATTAAAGTGCAAGGACAATTTTGTAAAATCATCCCTCTCTCTTGTGTATGTTGCCTCTTCTCTCTCCTCACTCACTTCATTGTTCTTCTTCTTCTCTCTCTGTCACCTACGCCGATGATGAAGACCTAATATTGCCAGAGAAGAAGGAGGCATGGTGGTTGTTGTGAGATCTTAGAAAAAAGATGAGGTATGGTTGTTGAGATCCGAGTTAATGAAGCATGGTGGTGGATGTGAGTTGGTCAGAGAAGAAGGATGGGGTGGTGGTTATGGTAGTGGTGGTGAGGACAACACTAACGATGGCTGAGGGCGACGAGATCGGAGAGGCGTGGTGGCGTGGTGGTGGTGAGGAGATTGGCGATGGTCGGATCGAGTAGTATGGGATCGGAGATAGATACAGTGGGACGCCGACGAGATTTGCAGAGGAGGGAGAGATAGAGAGAGGAGAAATAGTTGCAGGGAAGAGAGAGAGAGAGAGAGAGAGAGAGAGAGAGAGAGAGAGAGAGAGAGAGAAAAAGGTATTTTTGGACAGTGTTATACGATGGTGACTGAATTGTATCCCTGTTTTTGTGTCCAGTTATCAAATCTCTTTAATTTATATGTCTTGGTATGTATCCCATCCATAATAAGTGATAAATGAAACCTCTGTTATTATGTCTAATTTAAAACAAAAAGAATTATGGACACATATTTTTCTTGAATATGTGGTTTTGTCAAAGTGTTGATGACTTTCTTATTTTTTTTATCTTGTATTTCATAAAAATTGAGGGTGATATTTTTACGCGAAGGTCATCCAATCCAACTTTTGGACATTAAATTATGTTTCAGACGTTGATGATTATCATAAGAGATCCATAACATATCACTTCAACAAAAAAAAATTACATATCATAAGATTCTCTTTCTTGAAAATATGCATTTTTCGGAAATCCAAAAAACATAAGGAATTCTAGGATTTTTTCTTGGGGCAAATACTGTTATGCATACCTCTTCAAGTTGATCTAGATTATACTATATTCTTATAATATGATAGACACTAGCTAATAGTCCTCCTTGTGTTGCATCATAAGCACATTGAGAACATATATTATTGTAACCATGTACATACAAAATAATTGCAATCAAATGCCAAAAAACAGGCTTATTAGTAAATTATTCATTCCTTGGTAATCAAACTCAAAGATCTATGAACTATTCTGTGTTTGACCAACCAAGCTGACAGAGTACCCTGAATTTCGTTTACAAGTTTAGTATTTGGTATAAGTATTTGTCGTTTATTTACATTACAATGAAATTTTGTAAGATTGACTTGTCTGTTATTTCGTATTGTAATTTGTACAAAAGGATCGTGTTTAATTCACTTTTTTGTTTGTCGGAGAATATTTAAATCTTTTATATTTGAAAAATATGTCAGAAGTTATCTTTGGAATAGATGATGGTTGATAAAATATCCTTGATTATAATTGTCCGTATGCGTATCGTGTCCAACATGAAATTTGTGGTTTGTAGTAAAACACATATTCTCTCATCGAAAAAAAAGTTGATCTTCATAGATTTTTGAAGATATTTTCTTATGAATTATTGGCATAACATCATCTATAACGGCTTCTAGTTTGGGTGGACAACCTAGCAAATAGACATCCACGAAAATTAGCGTATACATGCCCTAGATAGTACCATAAGAATCGATATTGAACATACCTCCAGAATTTGTACAAGTTCTCATAGTAATAACATATTTTCGTTCGGGAATTTGCTCATATAATTGAACTAAAGAAGGAGACATTTTCATAGTTGTATCCAAACAAGTTAAAAATCATTTTTTTTGTAAAGAAAGTAATTTTTGTTATGGTAAACAAACACAAAATTGCTTTTTTTTTTATACAAGTAGAAACATTTAAATATATGATGGTGGAATCAAAATTGTCAGATATATGAATACCCATCCCGCAAAATGATAAAAATAAGAGAACCAGAATTACAATTAAAGCTATCTTGGTGTAAAGCAAAACATCTAATATGATTTTTCACAAAACACAACGTTTAAATGGTATGATCATAGCAAAAATATGTCAAGCATGAAACGTTTCAATGCAAACGAGTATATGATATGATAGGAAATATGTTGAAATCATCGTAGGAGAATTTCCCACCACCATAACTATCAAAGTGCGCATGTCCCCCTCCCTTCATATTTAAATTTCAAATTGCAAAGCTGGGATTTGAAAAACATAAAGAACAAAAGGAAACTAAAGGCAAGTTACAAGTGAAGAAAGGAAATGAAAGATGAAATGGGTATAAGTGTAACTTCAAAATTAGGGGAGTGTTTGATTAAAAAAAAGTATAGGATGCGAATGTTTCATTAAAATAAATAAATAGAATTTCTGATATTTTATCCAAGTTTAAGGGAGACCATTGTAAATTGTCCTAATTATTATTCACTAACAATGTCAAAAAAAATGTACTTAAATGCCTTGTTTAGTTATATAATTTTTTTTCTTCATTTAACCATACTTACACAAGTCACATTGGCATATAATTTTTATTTACTTGCATAAAAAACTATTGTTTGATTATAATAAATAAATAAATAAATAAAGTGGAAAGTAATTACTGTGTTGCGCGGGTATGTTGAGGGATAAGACTATTCAAGTAAAAGCTAATGAAAAAAGATAAATATGGAGTGAAAGTAAGTAAGGTATCAATAATAAAACTCACGATTCACCATTTTTTTTTTTGAGCATGTGAGTAAAATTTCATCTCTTAAGATGAATAAGTGGGGGGGTCTTGGATTCAATCAACCCTTTCTTTTTTTCTTATTTTTTGGTCAATCAATCAACCCTTTCTACTGATGCAAAATTCAATTTTAATTGAATACAAATAGAATTCAAAATTACTTATGTTCAAATATATTCACATACTTTTTTATAAGAAAATAAAAGTGGGTTACAAAATAAATTTGAAATTAAAAATCAAATTAAAGAGGGAACAAAATCAAAATCACAAAATTTTATCAATTTTGGAGACATGTAAAATATTATCTATTATATGGTATACCTATCATATGTTTTATAATTCACTTTTCTTATATGCTTTATAATTTACTTGAGCGACCAAGTAATAATGAATTCAAACGTGTTTAATCAAATCTATAAATGAAAGGGCACTTTGTTCCAACAAGATGAAAGCATCCCTAATAAAACCTTGTTTTAACTTAAAGACTTTATTTGAAATGATGAACTAAAAAATTTGTATGTTTTTACAGAAATTTGAATAGATTCCAATTCATCTAAACATACGCATACAGGAAAATGCAAATGGAAACAACCCCTCTCAAAAAATTACAGCAAAAGATTCAAGCAATGTTACTATCAACACATCAACAAGGATATTTCAAGTCTAGCTCTTCATAATAATCCCCTGATAAAGGTTAGGCCTGCATAGAGCCACTATCTGTCCCCTACCCAACACTGAGGATCAAGCATGCTCCATGTCTCATTCTTCGCACTTCAATCATGACTGATCATCTACAGAATCAAAATATGCAAAAATAAAATATCACATCTATTTGATAGAAGGGAAATATTTGTAAAACTATTTTGTGACAACTTTTTGACAACTATCTCTCATGCTCATATTATATTTTTATTCTCTCTCTTCATTTTTCTCTCCCTATTGTTTTTGACCAATAAGAAAAGAGGAAAAAAAAGTTGTGCAAAATAGTTGTTCAAATATCATTACTCTTGATAGGAATAACAAATACTCAATTAGATGCCTAATAGAATGTCTCTGAAATGATAAATCCCTCCGCAACAAAATCACATTTCTAATCATTTTCACTGATAGATTCAGAAGAGATGTGTTTTATGCCCTCGCAAGCAGGTTATATGTAAAAACAAATAAAATTGGCATTCCCAAATAATATCTCATATATACTGGTTTGTCTTAAGTCGAAGGTTTGGGGCCGAACTCAACCCCACATTATTTATTGTAAAATGCAGATTGCCTAGACATTAGAGGTTCTATTTAGGCCTTATCTCACACCAATGTGAGCCATGAGTTTTTCTAATACACCTGCTCGCGCCTAACTAATGGCTAACACGTTGGCCCAAGAATGTGTCTATGATAGACACTAATACCATCTAATGTTTTTGGGCCTGATTCAACTCCGACAAACCAACTTCTAAGGTGAGGATTGCCTAGGCTTTATAGGCTCTACTCAGGCCTTCTTTCTATCCAATGTGAGACTTTGATTCTAATTTGCCCATGAAACAGCAAACATAAAACAATACGGTAGAGAAGAACCCACTCCTAAAAGATAGGGGATGCAAAGACAGGTCAACCTCTACTGTAAATGGAAAATCCATGTTTTAATCTTATTCAATACTCATGTTCCTACATTAACACAAAGGCTAGGGTTGTAAAGTGCACCCACACTGGTGATCAGAGAAAACAAATGCATTCTGAAAATAAATGTATTTATGACGATTTTTATTATATGATTGCATCAGATGCATGAGTCACACCACTCGAGCTTCTCTGTGCAAATTGGCTCACTTGCATTCAGCATAATGGCTCAATTTTAGCCTTGTTTTTTCATACTGGCGCTGCTTCATGATACCTCAACATTGCAAAATCAAAGCAATTAAACATATGCGTAATCAGAGTTATCATATGCAGTTGATTATCTTTTCTTATTTTTTTGCATTTGTTAATTTTCTTTTCCGATTTCTAACATTTATAAGCATTTATAATCAGCATAATGATTCTTTTTTGGATTTTTTTTTTTTTAAAAAAAAGAGCAGTTCTAGAACTGTAAATAAGAATAGTTTCTCATATTGTATACACACAGCAAGTTTGTTCATTTATTACTCCAATGCACGAGGCTCCCACTAGGTGGGATCTAGGGAGGATAGATGTATGCAAGCCTTACACCTGCAAGCAGAGAGGCAGTTTCAATGAGTTCAACCCATGGCCTCCATATCACAAGGTAGACACCATTATGTTGCACCAAAGCTCGCTCTCAGACGAAGTACTAACCAGTATTTGCACTGATATCGAGTCCTACTCCTAATTAGACAAATAACATATCATGGAATATGGAAACATCTCCCAACTGATTTTCTAAGATATTCTAAAATACTGTTCGGATAGAATAATGATTTTCTGAGAGCATGCCAGCGACTGAATTAAATGAAATAAAAGCATAATAAACAAAATTTGGTCTTTGAAATCAGAACTATACCTTTGAAAGAAGCAATAGTTGTTTTACTAGAACCACCAAGCTCATTCAAGCTACATAAAGCTTTCATTATATGGTTATCCAATCTGTATAGTGTAAACACGGTTAAGCATACACTATTGAAATAAACAAAAAACTTACAATTTACAACAAAAGGGGGAGCATATGAAACCATTTTAGTTTGCAAGCAAAACGAGATAATGAAATCAAGCAAGCATACCAGCAAAGCAATTGAATGAATGATCTTAACACATGGGAATTAATAAGAATCCCTAATTGAAAGACAGTCGCCAATGGCAATACTAAATTATATGTTCTGTTCTGCAAGCCACGTTGAAAGATGCGAGTGATGCCAATCGCAGATCACAAAAAAATATTAGTTTGTTCAAATTCCGCTACACTACAGCGATAAAGTGCTGATAATAGTCTCTTACTGAGTTTCTCCCTCATCTTTTTGCAAAAAGCGGCTCCCAGTGGTAAAGTCTCGTCTAATGTATTGGCCGAAGTGACAGTAGTCACATTGAATCCTCGAATATTTTCGAAGAACTAAAAATGATCTTCCACTTCTGGGGATAATTTGCAAAACTCCATTTTCGATTCCATCGATAATTTTTTTTTTTTTTAAGAAATGAAAATGGGATATATTAACAATGGCGGTGAGAGCTCCTCAGTACAAGATGTACCAAAGAGACCACCCCCATATATCGACCATAGAATCTAATAAAGATATTATTGTCGATATTTTGAATTAAATCGTGTGTCGGAGAACAATAGTAATTGTTAAATTCCACTATGCTATAGCCGCTATTTGACAACACTATTAGATGTGGTTAAAGAAATAACCATATTAATACAAAAAAAATTGGCCCAACCTTCCAATAGACCTTTTTTGACCAGGACTGCAGCATATCTCTTGAAAGTTGAAGAGGCTGAAAATCATCAATTGGAATAACAGGAGTGACAGTCAAAGAGTTCTCATCCTGTTTTGGTGCCTCATGATACACCTTTTTGATTGCTACCTAAGACTTCTATCAGGAGGTCCATCCACTTGCCATTTCATTCAAAATTCTCCATGTATCCCATCCAACCCACATAACTAAACCTATAGATCCACATTTACAGTCCAACATTAATTCAATACGTTATTATAATGAAAACGAATAAATAAACAAATAAGCACAGCAGCCAACAACATAAGAATTGTAAGAATTGTTCTCCCTCTTTTTCTTTAAATTATTTACCTAAACAAAGCTTACAAAAATCCCTTCCCTCTCCTTTTTCCCAACTCCCAAATAAAACCTATAAAAAATCGTAACTCAAAATAAATCTAAGTTGTCAGTTGCGCCGCTTAATGAAGCTCTGTTGCGACGCAATTGTTTGATGTGGTGCCACCTGCGGGGCAGCTATGGCTGCGGGAAATCACGGTGGAATCGCTTTCTCACAGGCTTTACCAGAAAAGAATGGAAATCGGAAAAATGAAATAAAAAAAGGAAAAGGTGGAGTTTCTCACCCTAACTTCCGATGTTGACGAACTCCAGCTGCATTGAGACCAGTTGGTGGGGATTTGAAAAGCATAAACAAACAAAGAAACAAGTAGCAAGTAATTTGGTACAAAAAAGAAAATGAAAGATGAAACAGGAATAACTTCCAAAATAGAGTAGTAGTTGTTGAACTTGATCCTAAGCAAAAGTTTAGCTTTTATTTTTGACAAATAAGTGTAGGAGGGGAGGAATCTGTCGGATAGAAAATAAAGAAGGGATCCAAGTATTAGATTAAAAAATATATAGATGTACCCTGCATCATATAGCTGATATTTTAACAAAGCTTAAGGGAGACCAATGTAATAGGGATAAAATGTTTGTATTGAGTTTTTCCAATGGACCTTACTTTACACAAGTCACAGTGGCATATAATAACAAGTAACAACTTTTACTTGTATAAGAAACTATTGCTTAATAATAAAAAATAAAATTCAAGTGGAAAGTAATTGTTGTGTTGTGGGGGTATGTTGAAGGATAACACTACTCAAGTAAAAGCTAATCAAAAAGGATAACAGAGGTGTGAAAGTAAGTGGGGTATCACTAGTAAGACCCATCAATTGATGATCCTAAAAATCAATAACTTTTCAGGCAAAGATAGCCAATCCACCCTTTCTACTGTGGTAAATATTAATTTTAATTAAAAACATATTGAATGTAAAACTTCTAAGATTCAAATATATTCAGATAAAAGTTACCATTTCTAGAAGAACATAAAAGTGAGTTAAACGATAAATTTAGAGTTGTGTAAAGATGCAAAACAATTCAAATCACAATCTCAAGATTATCAATTTTGGAGACGAATACAATTCCATTCAGAAACACCAAAACTCTTTTCTCTTTTTATATATATCATATCTTTTAAACATAACTTTTGCCTATTAACAAAAATAAATGTAAACATGCACTACGGTTGTATCTAAATAAGTTTCTACTACACAATTCCTACTAAGAGGCTTATACTTGAAATATCAATAGAAAATTGTGGAAAGAGGGGTGAGGAACACAGAGTATTCCCTTCATTCACCTCTCTATCTATCTCTCTCCACCTCACAGTTTCTATAACATCCAACAGTTCATAAATGAGTGACTGTGCCAATCAGTAACTAGCGTGAATCCTAGTCCGTGCAACACTACAACCCCCTTTGATGAAGACTGTGTTTTTTCACACGATTAATTAGGCAAAGAAGTAATAATGAATTCAAACAATGTTTGCGTTTTACTCAAAAGTCAAATCTATAAATGAAAAGGCACTTTGTTCCAAGAACATGAAAAGATCCCTACTAAAGCTTTGTTTGAACTTAAAGGCTTTTTTATTTGAAAGGTTGAACTAAAAAATTTGTATACTTTTGCAGAAATTTGAGTAGATTCCAATTCATCTAACCATCCGCTCTCAAGAAATTAAAACAAAAAATCAAAATTATGTTCCTATAAACAACAAGCATATTTCAAGGTCTAGATCTTTGCAATAATCCCCTGGTAAAGGCTAGGCCTGCAAAGAGCCATTATCTATAAATAATGTGAATCCGGCTGCCTCTGTCCTACCCAACACCATGGACCACGCTCCTCGTGTCTCATTCTTCACACTTCAATCAAGACGGGATCGTCTACAAATTAAAATATGCAAAAAATAAATAAATAGTTAAAATACCACATCTATTTGATAGAAATACCAAATAATCACTAAGATGGCATAGAATGTCTCCGGAATGATAAATCCCTCCACAACAAAATCACAATTCAAATAGTTTTAGGTGATAAATTTTGAGAAGAGATGTGCTTTATGCCCTCGCAAGCAGGTTATATGGAAAAACAAATAAAATAAAAATGGCATTCCTAAATAAATATCATATGTAAATATAAAAAACTCATTCCAAGTGCTTTATGAAAATATAAATCCCTCCACAACAAAATCACATTTGAAATCATTTTAGATGATAGATTTTGAGAAGAGATGTGCCTTATGCCCTCACAAGCAGGTTATATGGAAAAACAAATAAAATAAAATTGGCATTCCCAAATAAGTATCATATGTAGATATAAAAAACTCATTCCATGTGATTTTGCTTCTAAGTTGCATACATAAGAATCTTCTACATGTCCTATTAATGTATCATGTTATAGTATTACAAACAAAGGAAAGGCCACGATTTACCGTCTCTGAGGTGTTTCTCCCCTTCAGTGTTTTCATTGCAGCTTCTGCAAAAGCTTCTGCTGCAGCTGCATCTGCTTCTGCAGCCTCTGCCTCCTTTGCTGCCTCTTCAGCTTCTGCTATGGCGGCTTCTGCATCAGCGACTGCTCGAGCAGCATATGAAGCAGCCTCTTGAGCAGACATGGACCTTACCTTTTCTATTTCTAAATCTATCTCAGACTTTGTAGGGTATTTTCTCTCATCCCTGTCCAATTTCATAGAGGTTTTCTGCCTCCCTTCCAATAATAACATGGGAGGGTGTCTTACTCTGTTTGAATATGTGGGGGTAGGTGCAATCCTATACCTGCGCTTCACCTGAAATATAAAGCTCAACCCATGAGTAAGATCTCTAATTGAAACAAAAATAAATGACATCCAAAAATGAGAATAGCATCAAAATATGGCTCACAGTAAGTGTATAACATTAAATCAAGAAAAAAATATTGATTCTTAAAATATATAGAACAAAAACTGTTTTTAATCCACACCAGAAGATACAAATTTTGTATAACTCTAGAATAGAAAATGTAGAGTTGTAAAACAGAATCTCAGCCCAAAGCCACAGCCAGCGGCTGTACCTAAGCAGTACATAGTAAAGAATTAAAAAACAGCATCAGCAGCAACACGTGATTTCAAATATATATTCTACAAGGTTTGAGGCCGAACACAACCCGACAAAGCGGCTTGAAAGGTGAAGATTGCCTAGACATTAGAAGTTCTGTTTAGGCCTTATCTAACACCAATATGAGCCTCGAGTTTTTTTTATTACACCTGCTCACACCCAACACTACTCAACTAGGTACACAAATAATATGGTGGCCCACTCATGTGTGGTCCTGATTCAACTTCATCAAACCAACTTCTACGGTGAGGGTTGCCCGGGCTTTATAAGCTCCACTTAGGCCTTATCAAAGAGACTTTGATTTTTCCCAATACTTGTATTTTTCCATGAAACATAAAACAGCACTGTAGAGAAGAACCCACTCCCAAAAGATAGGGGATGTAAAGACAGGTCAGCCTCTACTATAAATGGGATATCCATGCACCATGCACCCACACTGGTGATTGGACAATAACACAAACAAATGCATTGCTGAAAGCAAATGCAATCATGACAATTTTTATTGTATGTATGCATTAGATGGATCAGTTAAGACATAATGAAACATGTTGCAATATACCTTAATCAGTTTTCCGCTAGATGTAAGATACTTTAGTTTTGCTGACAACAACTTTTTGAAGTCTGCCGGTGGCCGGTATTGGTCCTACAAAATACAGAGTGATGAAATTAAACTTATGCTTAACACAAAAACAATATTGAATAATTAATATCAGACAGAGAAGTATCCAACCAAATGTAATGCTATAACACTCTAGTTAGTATTGTAATAGCCAATATAATGTCATTTCTTCATCACGTAAGATTTAGTCAATTGAAAGTTGAAATAGCACCATATATCACATTTTACCACAAGGGACATTCGAAACAGCTAAGGCTCAAGATGCACTAAGCTTCCACTCACAGAAACCACAGGTCACAGTAATCAGGTTTCCGAAGGCATGGAGTTGTAGCACGAGACTCACACACACTTAAGCTTCATTGTGCAAATAGGCTCACTTGTCTTTCAGCTTAATGGCTCCATTTTAATATTGTTTTATTTTCAAAATAGTTCTGCTTCATGATGGCCTCGACTTATAAAAATCGAAGCAATGAAACATTTGCGTAATCAGTGTTATTATATGTAGTTGATTATCTTTTTTTTTGTATTTGTTAATTTTATTTTCCTATTTCTTACATTTTCTTATGTACAATTTTAGGACTATAAACAAGGATGGTTTAGTGTAATTTATACACACAGCAAGTGATATTCATTTATTACTCCAGCGCACAAGGATCCCACGTGGGATCTAGGGAGGGTAGATGTATGCAGCCTTACATCCGCAAGCAGAGAGGCTGTTACGAGGAGTTCACTCTATGACCTCCATATCATTGGTAGCCTCTCTGCTTGTGGGTGTAAGGCTGCATACATCTACCCTCCATATCATTGGTAGCCACCTTAACGTTGTTCCAAGGCTCGCCCTCATACAAAATACTAACCAGTATTTGTACTAGTGGAGTGCTAGGAACACTCTCTTTCCAATACTCGCTCTCTTATTAGGTGAAACCAATGTGGATCCCACATTTTGGAAATTGGTCTTACATAAAGTGGTGAGACCGACATGGATTCGAATGAGATAGTTAGTGTTGGAGTGAGTGTTAAAAAGAGTGTTGGTAACACTCCTCTTTGTACTAATATCAACTCCTAATCATAATTAAACAAATAACATCATGGAATATGCCAATATGGACAAGAGATTTTCTAATATACTCTAAAATACTGTAAGGGTAGAATAATGATTTTATGTGATATTTATTACGTATTTTCACAACAGCAATCATTAGGTTAGAATAAGAGCATGCCAACTACTGAATTAAATGAATTAAAAGCAAAACAAATAAAAGCTGCGCTTAGAAATCAGAATCATACCTCTATGAAAGAAGCAATAGTTGTTGTATTAGAACCACCAAGCTCATTCAAGCTAGATATAGCTTCCAATATAAGGTTATCTAATCTGTATAATGCAAACATGAAATAAAAAATCTGTTAAGCATACACTGTCGAAATAAACATAAAAAATCTGTATAATGTAAACATGGTTAAGCATACACTGTCGAAATAAACATAAAAAATCTATATAATGTAAACATGGTTAAGCATACTGTTGGAAATTCCGCCTCAAATTTCAACACATACACTATCGAAAAAAACATAAAAAATCTGTATAATGTAAACATGGTTAACCATACACTATAAAAATAAACATAAAAAAATTACAATTCATATAACAAATGGAGGAACATATATAAACAAAATTTCAAATAAATGAATCCTCTATGGGATGCAAGCAAATCAAAATAATGAAATCAGAGGAGCATAATAGCAAAGTAAATGAATGAATGATCTTAACACGCGTGTAATTAATAAGAACCCCTAATTGAAAGACAATAGCCAATAGCACTATTAAAGTATATGTTCCATTCTGTAAACTAGGTTGATAGACGCGAGCGTTGTCAGTCGCTTTGCTACAGATTGTGAAAAATATTAGTTTGTCCAAATTTCGCTTTGATACAGTGGTAAACTGCTAGCTACAATTGCTTACTGAGTTTCTTCCTCGTCTTTTAGCAAAAAACTGTTCCACGATGGTAAAGTCCCACCTTGTGGTGTTGGCCGAAGTGACGGTAGTCACATTCAAGCCTCGAATATCTCAGCTATCTTCCACTTTCGGGGATAATTCGCAAAACTCCGGATCCAATTCCATTGAAAATTGAATGGAGTTTTGTTGTATTTTGATCAGAGAATCTAACAGAAATATTATTCTCGATATTTTGTATTAAACAGTGGATGGTAAGACAATAGTAGTTTTTAAAAATTTCCCTCTACCACTATTAGATGCAATTAAATAAATACCATATTTAACCCAAAAAAAATATCGGCCCAACTTGACAATAGACCTTTTCGGACCAGCAATGTGCGGCATGTCTCTTGAGACTTGAAGAGGCTGGGCATCAACAATTTCATCATCATCGGATGGACCAGTAACCGCGGTGATAGCCATAGAGTTGTCATCCTGTTTTGGTACCGGATGATTCACCCTTTTGATTGCTCCCTTAGACTTCTCCCTGGAGCTCGATCCATTTCCCGTCACACTCAGATTTCTCCATTTATCCTATCCAACCCACATAACAAAACAATTAGATCCACATTTAACTGTCCAATGTTAATTCAATATACATTATTATATAGAAAAATGAAAATAACGAAACCTTGAGATCGACATTTGAGCGAAGAAACAAGACACGGTTAAATTCAGGATCCTTGACTATTGTACGCCATTTTCCCACCCCATGCTTGGCAACTCCAGCCTTAAGAGCTGCTTCCTCTTCTGATGTCCATTTCTGCTTAGGAGCACCCATCTAGAGTAACGAAGAAATTTACTCTATTCTGAAATCAACGTAGTAAATTATACAAATATCAAATTCAACTCCAAAATTATAATCACAGGTTTCAAAGAATCATAACACGTTGGAAACACTTACGCCGGAAAACGCGGCGAAATCGCGGCGGGAATCCGGAAATTAGAAGAAAATGTTGGAATTGCTCACCCTAACTTCCGACGACGAGAACCAATACCGTCTGCGGCTTCGCTGAGATCAGTGTGACTCGAACCAGTTTTTTGGTTTTAGGGTTTTGATTCTTTCTTATAAATTTGATTTGACGTGTTTATATATATCTAAGATTTTTTTTATTTTTTTTATTTTCTGAGAAATGTTAGAAACACTTTCTTTCTAATGCATTCTCTAACGGTCACTCTTCTAGTGAGTAGTGGGTCTCACCACTTTATGTAAGATCCATTTTCAATGTGTGATACCTACATGAATTTTACTCAACAATAGAGTGAGTGTTAGAAAGAGAGTGTTCATAGCACTCCTCTTATTTCATATACATCAATGGTTCCATTTTAAAAATTCTTCAAATTATTATTCAAACAATGGAATTCACATCCAAGTATTTGAATTCCCTGAAAACATTCCAAAAAATTTCTTTTGTCACACAAATGACTATTTTATACTACGATTATATATGTACATAAATCATTAGTGAATCTATTTATTCACTAATCATACGTGGGATTATAAAAATCATACACGGTTTTAAGAAATTTCCAGTGATTAGTGAATATCTCAAAAGGATTATAAATTAGAATAAATGTTTCTATGAGTGTAGCTCAGTGTGTGTGAACATTGAATAATATATGTAGGAGTCCGGATTCAAACTTCGGACACCTCACTTCTTTACATTTAAAATGTGAGTTTCAATCAGTAGGTTATTTGACAAAAAAATAAAATAAATATTTATCTATCAAAAAATAGAATAAACTGATTTTTATTTTTAAAAGTAGCATATGATGATTTTTTTTTTGTGTTAACACCTTGTATTCACGGGAAAGGGTCGTGATAATCCATGATTTGGTCATAAGGTTAGTAAAGTGTGATAAATTTTTGTTAAGAATTGAATTTAAGTTCTCCTAAATAATTCATCCATGACAAAGCCTTTTAGCCACCTGATTTAAATGGATTTGTCTATATGATGATCTTCTTAATTTATATAAACTCCCCTCCCCTCATGTTTTAAATAAGGTGGCTTACGAGCTTTATCATGGATGAATTATTTAGGAGAACTTGAATTCAATTCTTAACTAAAATTTTATCACACTTTACTAACCTTATGACCAAATCATGGATTATCACGACCCTTTCCCGTGAATACAGGGTGTTAACACAAAAAAAAAAAATCACCATATAAAAATCATCATATGCTACTTTTAAAAATAAAAATCAGTTTATTCTATTTTTTAAAGATAATTTATTTTATTTTTTGTCAAGTAATCCACTGATTGAAACTCACATTTTAAATGTGAAGAAGTGAGGTGTCCGAAGTTTGAATCCGAACTCCTGCATATACTATGTAATTCATACCTACGGAGCTACACTCATAGGAACATTTATTCTAATTTATATTCCCTTTGAGATATTCACTAATCACTAGAAATTTCTTAAAACCGTGTATGATTTTTATAATCCCACGTGTGATTAGTGAATAGAATAGATTCCCTAATTCACTAATGATTTATGTAAATATATAATTGTAGTATAAAATAGTCATTTGTGCAACAAGAGAAATTTTTAGTTTGTCTTGAAGAAACATTTGATATTCACTGATCAGCACATTTTATTTCAAATGTTTGATCAAACATCGGTTTGGTCTTTTTTTTTTTTTAATCAGCAATAATTTTATTAAGCAAGCAAGGTAAGAGAGAAACACCCAAGCTTGCAAAGAGGACAAAATACAATAAAACCCCTACATGCTATACACCAGTACAGCCAAAGAGCAGAAGGCTAACAAACCAAAGGGAACAAGCTACTCCTTGTATCCGCGAAAGTAGAGACAGGCAGCGAAAGAAATTAGCACATCGGTTTGGTCTTTGAATTAGCACATTTGTCTGTTTCAAATGATTAGTAAATAGATATTCATTTTCACTTGACAGACCAAACTAATAATTAGTGAATAGATATTTACAGATCAAACATTAGTCTAAAATTTTGTTTCTCTCATCAACACATCCCAGTCTTCTGAGTTGTGACCACCAAACAAATCCACTCTATCTTCGTGCTTCTTTCAGTTTCATTATTGCTGCCTTTCTTTTGTCACTTAATCAAGACAAGAGATCAATTAAATATCTTTAATTTGTTTTGGTGGATCGAAAGAGTGAGTAATAAAACACTTTGGGTCTTGCTATCTTGGATCCTAAGGACACAAGTTAAGGAATTCAGAATTATAAACTTTCAATAAAAACAATAAGAGAAAAAGAAGGAAGAAGATGAAGTTTTCTATGAATTTTTGGGTTTGGTCCCTCTGTGAATTTTGTTTTTTGATGTTGGTTCCTCTAACTTTGTGACTTAGCATATGAAACGACACATCAGCGCTGTTTGCCACGTCACACGTTGCTACGTCATCCTCCGTTTATCACATAGAGGTTTTTTGTAACAGATGATGACGGTATGGATCAAAACCAAAACGTTTATAACTTACAGAGGTTGTTTCGTAACAAAAAAAAAGATATAGGAACGAAAACCAAAACCACGCGAACTTACAGAGACGATTTACATATTTAAGCCTAAAATTTATATTGACTTGTCGTATTTATTCCAATGTGTAGGGCCAAAATTCTAACCACATAGCAAATCATGAGTCAAACCTATTGTAGATTTGAACGGAACAAAAAAGATAAAAACTTAAGTGTTACAAATAAATAAGATAAAATATTCAAGCGGGACAAAAAAGATAAAAGACACCCACCCCAAAACACTAAGCTGCAAGTTAGCAAGCTACACCCATTTGCTATTTACCAAAAGCCCAATTCAATCAATTGTAAGTCAACTAAAATTAAAGGATAATTTTGTCATTTCAATTTAGTTTTTTTTTAAACACATAACCTTGATTTCCTAAGAACACGCCTATCATTTCGGTGAACCCAGGATTGAGAATTGCAACTGTCACTTCCTAAAATCTCTTAACCTCTTTTATTTTACGTGAATGTTTTTGTTGTTTTACGGAGAAAAAAAACACAGCCTTAAATTCTTAAAAAAAAAAAGAAAGAAACTTACGTGATATTTGTTTGTATCCTTTTTG
>Ga0228710_1002317_pt1 | contig 29940 bp, 10 predicted proteins | sample MedpolnodulmetaG_FD_177995 | JGI IMG/M metagenome (GOLD analysis project Ga0228710, IMG submission 177995) | Root nodule microbial communities from Medicago polymorpha collected in Santa Monica, California, United States - pink nodules | ecosystem: Host-associated > Plants > Roots > Nodule...
CCCTCACCTTACAAGCCGGTTTTGTAAGATTGAGTTAGGCCCAACCTAATAGTTAGAGTGGCACCCCTCACCTTGCTTCTCCTCAAGGTCTCAGGTTCGATTCTGCCCGGTGCCAATTTGGGTGGGCTAATTTAGCTTCTTCCAAAAAAAAAAAAACTATAGAACATCATGATCAATACCATGCCTTGCACATGCAGGTGGTTTGACTGGGATCAAAACGAGAATGCTGAAATTCACAAGTTGGGTCTGAAGGTTTCAGAGAAGTTGCTCGCCCAGTTGGATAATGTTGGACAACAATTAGCATTGGCATTCAACAATGACGGTACTACACTAGCTGCTGGTGGAGAGGTATTGGCTTCCTTTAAATTCATATAAATGAAGAGTAACTGTTTGCTAGCACTGATTGCAGTTTTTAGCTACTGAAGTAAAAAGATAATTTATGGAAATTATCTCCACTCATTAATTTATTATTTTACTCTTTGTTTGACTAAGGAATATTTTTTGTAGAGATTAAGAACCAATCTATTTTTTTAGTCCTTCATTCAAACTGTTATGAATGTGGAATCATCAGTAAGAAGATTCTGATGTAAGTAGGTAGTAGTATCACAAGGTTAATTTAACACATGCACATAATAGGAAAAGTATTTGATTATTACTTTAGTATATGAAAAGTTAATCCAGGTTATAATGGTAAGCTCAATTCATTTGTAATAGACTTAATCGTGTAACCATTTGTTTGGCCCCTGACCTAGTGGGAGAAGACTTTGGTTGCTGTTGTAATAATCATTTGTTTGTCCATATTACAAGTATGATTTCCTTGTATCTGTTAACATAAACCTGAAAACATTGCCCTCAATATATAATTGATTTGTGTTTTCAGAAGATCCAGCCTAAATGGGTGGCAACCATCAAATTAAATTGTAACTTGTAGCTTCAAAAGCTGTCAAAAACTCAATATGTAACCTTTTATGCGCTGTTCCATTTTTCTTCAACTTTCATTTTGTGGTGATATATGATCTAACCTTTTGTTTTTCTTGGTTGAGGAATTTTTTTCTATAGGATAGTAGTTGCATCATAGCTTCAAAATTATAGTTTTTTTTTACTAACATAAAATTGTAGATAATTTCAATTTTGAAGGATTGACATGCCATATGATATTTATATTTTTGTGCAGTACAGGATGGCAGTCTAAGGGTTTTCAAGTGGCCTAGCATGGAAAATATTCTCAACGAGTCCAATGCTCATTCTACTGTGAAGGACTTGCATTTTAGGTTTGATGCACATAGCAGCATAATCATTTCAGTTGATTGATACTATTGGGCTTAATAATTCCCAGGGAAAAGAGGAAAACGTTGAGAAAGGATAAGAGATAGAGGCTCTGTAAATCTTGTTATTTCTCATGGATTGTGGCTTAGTCTGGTTTTGTCTGTCTTGCAGTCCTGATGGCAAGTTGATTGTCTCTTTGGGAGGTGGTGGCCCCTGCAGGGTTTGGGATGTTTCTTCAGCAATCGTCTTAGCTACTCTAGCAAATGAAAATGTGAGCAGTTGATTAAAACCTCACTAGTGTAAGAAGTTATTTTGATTTGATGGTTTTGTATGCATTTCTTGAAAATTTCTTTTCCTTGAAGATTAATTTGGCTTGAAATTTGGAATATATGTATAAATTAATTAACTAATATAGTTTATATGACTTATTTAGTGTAGACTTTTAGATGATATATGTTGTTTCTAATACATTTGTTTCAAAACATACTCTGTTCAACTGATTGGTCAGACCAGCATGGGGGCAGATTCCCTGTTCAACTGATTACATTAGCTGGTCTACTCTGGTTCTGAAAATTTGATAGTTTTTTGATAATATCCTAAAGTAACATAAAATGATATAGAAGGTGAATTGGTTTTCCTGGTGTTGATGGGACAAATAAAGGGGACAGGGAGGATAGGACCAAATATTTTAAAGCCAAGTTAGTACTCCCTCCGTCCCTTTTTACAAGCCCCCACTGCATATTTCACATATATTACTAAATTACCCTTTATGTTTAGATTTATTCAATATTGACTTTTCATATTCCAAAGCAAGTTAGTAGTATTAACTAGAATTATGTTTGGAAAAAAATAAAATAAATGCATCTAGTAATTTAAAAATAGGCTATATAGGGACAAATTTTCTCTCAATGGGTGCTTAGAGACGGAGGGAGTATATTCTAAGAGTAAGTCAAAAAACCCATAATTATTGTTTGTAACCAACATGTCATGAATTCTTTATATTTGGATTACGGTCCTAAACAATCATGTTGAAGTATTGGGAAGTATCTTATATGCATTAATTCTAATCATGAAGATGTACCCAACATTTATAATATAGTAAAATCTAACATTTAACATTTAGTTGGGAAAAATTCTTACTGCCTTGGGTGAACATGGGAATATATGGCACCTCAATATGATTTTCATGTTTTTTGTGCTGTTGATTGCGTTGTCATTAATTCTATATTGTATGTACTGATCATATTTTGTTGAATTTCATACAGCGTGAAAATTTTAGCTCTTGCAGATTTTCTCAAACAAATGATGGGACTCAGGTCCTATATATCGCTGCCAGGACAGGTATATATTTTGCAGAAAAAATCATCTACTTTTTGTATCTTTATTTAACTGACGTTATTTTATTGTTTTGTATAGATAAAGGTTTTGGAAGCATTGTGACCTGGAATACGCAAACATGGGAAAGGATTAGTTCAAAGCATATTTTACGCGATCCAATATGTGCATTCAATGTCTCAGCTGATGGAAAGTTTCTGGCGTGGTACATATTTAGACTTTGGCTAACTCTGGCGTGGTACATATTTAGACATGAGGTTAATGGTGAACACTAATTATCGATCCTTAGATCGATTTAATCCTTACAATGATATTATGTACCCTCCACACGTTAGCCCTCTCTCCAACTTCCTTCACACATTCTATCTCCTCTCTTTTCACTAGTCAGACATGACCTCAGTATTGCTTAGAGCACAACCACCTCTCTGGTTTGAGTGAGTACCAAAATCATTTTTTCTCTTTCAAAAATCAGAAAATTATAAACAAGCCGATCCCATTTTCATTTTCATTTTCAAATCATACACATTGCAAGATTTTTTCCCCTCTTATTATAGAAAAATGGTGCTTTCTTGACCGACAGTTTTTCTGTTTACATTCTCAAGCCTATAGATCTAAAAATTGCATCGTTAAGCAACACAGTGCTTGTGGATGAACAAGAAGGATTTTGAAGGTGGTGTTACAGTGGAAAGAGAGCTGTGTAGAGATTTTGGGAGGAATAATGTGTGGAGGGTGTATGATATCATCTTAAAGATTAGATTAATCCAATATTGAATAATAATTGTCCACAGTGAACCACGTGTTTGACTTGTCCACCATAGAAGCCGCTACATATTTATTCTTTATTCTTCTGGCACTTGCAATGGCTCCATTGTCTTTTTCTTAAGCTACCTGGAAGCAAGTGGCCACGTAATACTTTTTCAAAGAAAAAAAAAGTGATGACTTAATTTTTGTGGTTTACCTTCAGACCTCAAGAGTGCATTTTTTACAAAAACTTACGTCTTTTGTTTTGGTGGGTTGATATGTAGCGGAACACCTGAAGGAGACATTGTAATTGTAAATTCAACAAATATGCAGATTCAGACAATGATAAAAAAGGCTCATCTTGGCGTAGTAACTGCTTTAGCATTTTCCCCTGATTCAAGGTTTGTAATGAATATTTTTTTTTGTTGCTATAAATCTACTGTTTATGCCCTGTGTGAAGGTATTTTAGTCTAGTTATGGCTTCTATATTCAGGGCATTGGCTTCTGTATCCATGGATTCAAGTGCGAGGGTAACAATAGTTGAAGAGAAGAAAAACGGTATGTGCATATTTCATGATTTGTTGAGTTGATAACGCTATAACACATGTTCTTGATTTACAGATTTATAAATGCTTTGCACTGCTCGTAATAATCTGTGTAATCCTTTTTTCCTATCAGTCTGGTGATTTAATAAACCTTGAATGTTAGAGCATCTCCAATTGGGGTATTTAAAAGGATTCCTTAGGGAGAATGAACGTGGTCCTTATTTTTCTATCCATTGGAGAAACCTGAAGTGGCAAACTGAATTGCATAGATTTTGTTGAAGTAGCTTAATTAAAATACGGTAGCATTGGAATAAAAAATTGTTTTATGCATATAAAAAAAAATATAGAAGTGTGGTTTACAGTTTGTTTACTTTTTTCTTTTGACCAAAAGTTTACATATTTTTTGTATCATTGGAGCAAAATGTGTTAGATGCCATAAGTATGATGTGCATTGTAGAGACCATTTGGTAGTAGTGTATGAAACTCTAAGTGGGTTCCCTAAAAATTGATCATTGAATATTCTAATGCCGAAATTTTGTTGAATGACCAAACATTTGCAAGTTAGAAAGTTAAGCACTCACTTCGCCTGATATGGATATCTGGTTCCTGAACATGGCGATGATTTATATAATATGTGCAATGTATACAATTGTGTATGTACTGTTAATAGCTCTGTATTAGTATTAGACTTTTATTACTTATTTAAAAGCATGTCTGTCTCTATAGATGGCCAGTCTAAAAAAATTTCAATTCCTGCTATATATGAATGAGTCAACTTTTCTGTTGGCTTAAACATCCGTGAAAATTTGTTACCAACATGATATCAAATAAATAAATATGAAATTATCATGAAATATAGGATGCATAGTTCAAGATATATATAAATAATCTTCCACATTTGGATGTTTCATTGATTGTGTATCAAATGGCGTGGCCTATTTAGCACATGACCCATTGTTTCTGATTTTTTTTTTCTTGTTTTAAGGAGGAGGACTGAGCAGGTGGATTGCAATATTTATCATCCTACTTGCAATAGCTGCTGCTTACTTCCTGAAGGTTGAAGGAATTGAAAAGTTAAAGCTTCAATATTACAATCAATTGTAGAAATATTTACTGCTGGTTAAACATCTTTTTCAATCTTTTTCAATATTACAGCTTACTTTGAAGCATTTCCATTTTTGGGGGAAGTTTACTGATAGTTTTTTTTCTCGTATTTTCATCATTATGAGTGTTGTACCATTGGATATGATCCTGTCTCTCCAATGCTCTGTAGATTGTATAATTATGGTGATAAATTGTTATGGATAGCTATATATTTATACGTGCTTGTTCAATCATGAGTAAAACTGTTTGGCATATCAATTTGGTGTAATGATTTATTTTTATTTTTTTTATGGAATTTGGCGTAATGATTTTATGTCATTCATATTCTCGCTTTCCTTTTCTCTTGGGAAAACTACATTTACCTCCCTTGAGGTTTCATTAAAACACACTCACCCCCTCTAGGTTTCATTAACCTCCCTTAATTTTTTTATGAGTAGACACTTTCCCCCTTAAACTAACGTCTGTTACTTCACAGAATAAATTCACAGCTGAATTTCCAATGCTAGAAGTTGGAACTGTAATTGTGTTGGGATTTCATTCTATGTATTGCATTAAACATTGTGTTGTAATATTTAGTTTTGAATCGATGAAGAGGATTTTTCGTTTGACATGTACATGCTGGAATTTTATTTTCAATCATGTTTTCAACTTTTTGAATCATATGCTCTAAATTTGACAGTATAAAAAAGCTTGTCGAGCAAATTTGCTTGTAGTTAAATAATTCACTAGCATGTCTAAATAATTGACTTTAGCTATCCATGAATAATTCACTTAGATACCTTCTATTTTGTCTGTTAAAATGTATGAAGAACATAAAGAAGCAGTGTATAAGAGCAGACGTTTCAGAGAAAAATCAGTTGTAAAGTTTGAGAGATAGATATGTGGGAATGTTTCTATGTGAAAATTTACGTTGGGAAATGAATTGTTGTTTTGAGACAAATTAAGGTTTTCCAACCGTTAACTTATGACTAACCGAGTTAACATCAAGGGAGGTGAATGTTTTTTCCAAACTAGAGGGGGTGTGAATGTCTTTTAATGAAACCTCAGGGGAGGTAAATGTAATTTTCTCTTGTCTGCCTCTTTCCGACTTATAACATAACATGGATTACATTTCTCACTCTGGTCTCTTTCAAAAAAGAAATCACTCGTTCATTTTTTTCCTTCCATTTTTCTCTTTTAATGTAGCATCTGATTCGTTCTCCAATTATAAGGTAATATTAGTTTTTACTACATTCACAAAAAAAAACGTTATTACTACTTCCATATTTAAAATTAAGAAAGTGCTAATGCTAACAAAGTGTTCCTGAGCACCAATTAATAAATATGGTAAAAATATCTAAAAATTTGTGTAGTCAACTCTAAAATATTGTAAAAAATGTTTTCAGTACAAAATTTACTTTTTATTGCTTCATTAACTAGTGCTCTTGGAACATTAGTTATCACAACCCTTAAAATTATAAGGTTCTCTTGAGATTTTTCTTTATTTATTTTATAACATATTGTTAGTCATTATATATCATTTTCTACAACCTATAATAGACATGATAAAAATATAAACTAATTATTTTCTTATAGGGCAAACTTTTTTTTTTGTCAATTTTCTTAATTTTCATAATTTAGCCAATAAGACTTTTTTTGTGTGTTAATCATCCGGTTCATAGGAAAAATGGATCTTATTAATCCGGAGTTCGATCATAAAGTAAGTAAAGTCTTGTCAAGAATTGTTTCACCCAGGAGTTGAACTTAGGTTCTTTTGAACAATTCGTCCTTTGGTGGAGTTCATTAACTCATTGAGTCTAATTATTTGATTATAAGATTTTATATCTAGGAAGGACTCTTTAATAAAAGAAAAAAGAAAAAAAAAGGGTTTGATATTTAAAGACGGAGGTAGTAGTATCACGTCAAAGTGAAACCAAATTATTTACACATGGATCGGTCAATACTCCAGTTTATCTATGAGATCGACGAACCGGTTGAACCTAGACTCAATAAATTAGTGACTGTCGTTAGCTTGTATGGACTCGCCACTTGAAAACTCGAGCCCCGTATACGAAGGTATTTCACGAAGAATGCCAATGCATAATCCTGAAAAACTATGACGACCATCATTGACGCCTCCTTTGATAAAGTGAATAACCAACAATAGCTGACATTAGAAATGTCCACAGAACCTGGCCAAAATATCAAATAAACAAAATAAACATAAAAATTGTAATAAAAACGAGAGAAGCAGTGAATTCAAAGTCAGCAATCACTTGAGGGAATAGGGTTTTGCAAGTACCGTATTTATAGCAAGCCACCTTTCAAGCCTTCTAATCTTTGATTGCATCTCCTCAATAATGCCTTCAATCGGAGAGACTACCCTACTTGATGAGGATTCTGAAGAAGAGCTACATCCCTGTTCCAACAAGTTATTTCCACTAAATGATAATGCCTAAAGAATGATAGTGAATGCTTCACAAATGCAAGGAAAACAAATGGTACATTCAGGAATGCAGTTGCTTTGAACCAATGTAGGAGTCCTTTGCAGTGTGTAGTTGTGCACATGATCAGGCATTAGTGAGTGAAGTTTAGGATCAATCAGGTCATATTATTAAGAGGCTGTAGCTGTAACAGCCCTTATGATGTTGAATTATCTTGGCTTCATTATTATATTTAAGGATATGATATGTTATTACAGCAAAATATGAAGCACCCGCTCAGCATCTTTTGGCTTGCCACGTCAGCATCTAACAGTTTTTTTAACAGAGTTAACGGAGGTTCAACATGTGTTGTTTTCCAAAGAGTTAAGTACTTTCTTTAGTACTAAAACATCATTCAGTCTCTTTTATCTTTCCTCTCCTCCCTTATCTAAACCTATATTTTCACGGGGTATAGTGATGAGTGATACCATCCTCCATTACTGTTCTTTCCCATCACTATTCTACCTAGGGATGAACATGAACCTATAAATTCCATGTTCTGAGGGCGAAAAAAGCGTGTAGATATCTCATGATATCATGATTACATCTTCCAATAGTTTAGGAATACTTTTCTGGAGGCAAGGGACAGGACAAAAACTGATATTTTTGTCCCTCACCAAACCACAGCACAACTTTCTGTCCCACGTACAAGTTGTCTAAAATACCAAAATAACATTTCGTCCCCCAAAAATCGTATAAAACAAATATTATTCAATGTCATAAAAATTTGTCCTGTGTTGTTCTCCCTTGTATTGTGCTGTTCTTTCTTGTACTGTTATGTACAGTACTTGCTGTTTTGCAAACCAAACGCACTAAGGGTTAGTATTTTGTTTGTTGCGTCACATTGTACTACAGAAAAAAAAGAGAGAGAGGATATTATTCACGATCTCGTGGCCTCCTTTTTTTGGTGATTATCTCTTTGCCTCCTTTTGCAAACACAGTTAAGTACTTATATAAATGGATAATATTTGATGAAGGCCTGCATAAATAGACTAAATTTTGTCCAACGAGTAATGGGGTACCTGAGATTGAATAAAATCCACAATCTCTAGCAGCCTTGTTGATTGCTGAAAATTAATCCCACCAGAACTTCTCTCTATTGTTGGTAGTCTTTCCAAAACTATTTCAAGGTAACTCTACCAAAAACAGACAAGAATACTAATAAGTTAACCGCCACCCGTGATTGATTCAGCACAAGAGAAAAGAAAGGGACTAAAATAAAGCAAAAATGTCAATACCTTAGTAGTATACGAACCATCCAATTTAAGCATTGAACCTGCTGCTGCCACAGCATCTTTAGAAACACCCTTTATCTGAATGTATGGACCAGGGACATCTTGCAGATGATCAACCTCAATTAGAATCTACACAAGCAAAATCAGGGGAAAAAGAAGAAAACTTCAGTGGCAAGATAGAAGCTGATTAACCATAAATAAGCCCAGAGGTGATTATGTCAAATAATCCTCTTCCAGCAGAACAATAACATGGTTTAATTATTTCAATATGCATATCCAAAAAATTGTAGTATAATAATATAAATAAACTAAGGTGGTACAACTACATAACTAGCCAGAAAGTGATTCTTGTACTTGCTAATGAACTACTATCAGCCAGATTCATTCGGAATGCTTCTTGAAAATCTATGAACTCGTGCAAAATTTTACATAAAATTCCACACATTCTCATTTCTTTGAACTCGTGAAAGTCTAAAGTAATCAGTATTTCTCATGTACCAAAAAAGAAGGGAATGAGGGTCATTGTTCAGTCTAAGCTTTAGTGAAAACACATGTCTAAATGGTAATAACCATTCTGCCATTCTGAGTAGTTAGTGGAAGAATATCCACTGTATCTTGAATTTCTTGATTGTTTTCTAATTTTCCTTCTCACTCCCTAAAACTCTCATTCTTCAATTATATAGCATAGCTTTACATCAAACACCAGTTCTATTATAAAAGAATGATGTTCAAAAGGACTTAAAATGATTATCATGAAATCTTCTGCTGCCTAATTGACATTATAGTTGAACCAAGTTCTACCTTTCTGAGTCACATTAGAAGGAATATCAATGTGGTTAACAGTTCAAGAATCCATCATCATAAATCTGAACTAGAGTTCTAGTGAACATAACCCATGATTAAACTTAGTTGTTAAATCGAATTTAATCATTGTGAATAAATTGTGATACTAGGATCAGCCAGTTTAGAAAAGGGGGTAACTAGGTGAAACAGGAACAAATTCATTTCAGACTGTAACTTAAATCTGCTAATAACCGGAAACATGTATTTTCAGTTAAATGTAAGAATCGTGTGACCTTTCCATCCTGATAGATGAATGCAGACGCTTCAATGTAAGCAACTGCTTGATACCTGATAGAAAAGTGCTACCAATCAATAATACATAAATACAGCTGTTGGAAAAATTGGAAAAGAAACAGAAAGAAAGAAATGTGCAACATGTGTCTATTCTTTTGTCAGATATAAAACATCCTTAGGTTTGGGAGTCTTGTGTTAGTACAAGTGAGGGTTAGTGCTTAATCTTTTGTATCTAGCGATTAACAGTCATATTACACCATTCATAGCTCTAATAGTTACCGATGCTTCTAAGTTTTATCTTCATTTTTCACCCGAAGTTAATGGATTTTGATTTCCTGCAAGACAACAGTACCAAAGCACGGTGGGAAAAAAAAAACACCATCCCACATGGCAGGACAAGAACAATATATTGGATTAAGAGCTATCGCCGAGCCCTTACTGTTTCATTGAATATTTTACTCCCACCTACTTAAGTTCAATAGAAGTGTAGGGTATGTGAAATGCAAACTAGAGCATTGGACTATGGTACACAGATTTTACCCTTCCTAATGTTTTAAATATATTATTACCTAAACGTTCCTTTAATCTAACTCTGGACAACATCAACAGGAACCATGATGTTACTCTACTACCATTGTTCTTGAAGAATTCACAGCTCAAACTCCACAACTTCATCCATAAAACATTTATGATAATGATGATCCACAAATGGGGATGATTATCTTTCTGTATAGAAATGTGGCTTACCCAAGGTTCAGAAGACCAGCAACCGTAGTAATGCTAATATCAAAATCCACTTTAGGCTGAATGATGAAGTTTCCTTCTCTGATAGGCTGGATAGTGCAAGATAACATGATATTTAATGAAAATAAAATTAAAACTGATACAGAAGATATACATGTGCGAAGATATAAGCAAATAAATGATGAGGAGAAGAGAATTTTTTTTTCCAACCTCACGTATCAGTAATGCAAATCTTCCTTCACATATTCTGACCCGAATACAATCACTATCTGTTAATTGACCATTAGAAGGGATCCCAGGAAGCCTCATGTAAATGTCGATAAATTTCTGCACTGAACTGCAAAATTTTGCTGGATCAAGAATTGCTAGAATATCTTGATAAGCTACCTGTTATTTATTGCTATCTTCAGTAAAAATGTTGAACAAAACCTGGTGACATATTATGATTTACTGATAGAGACAAATCACTTACTTTTTTGTTACTCTTCAACACAAACAATGAACTCTCGGGAGAAAACACAGGGTCAAAGTCATTTCGAATTTTAAGCTGCAATTCAATATTAAATGGTTATATATACCAACTAATTTTCTGAAAGCAACTATCTACTATCTAAAAATAAAAAAATATTGAAATACAGTAGTGGCAGAACTTCTATTAAAGATCTATGTGAGAGCGAAGAGAAAAAGAAAGGACTATCAAGATTAACTAAAATCACCAAGTTCTGAATTATTGTTCCTGTGTCGGTAATCATGCATTAAAACTTTTGCCGCCAAAATATTTTTCAAGATTTGCAGAATCACATTATTGTAATGACTAATAGTTAGAGAGCATTATAAAATGAAACAAATGTGCAATGCTTCTTGTTTACATATGGAAGTCATTAAATGGTTCAAACTAAAATCTGAAATAATCAAAACTATTGAAACCGTAACTTCCTGAGCAGCTTTATAATATGGAGGTTAAGAAAAGCACACTATCCACTAACATGTGCATGAACAAGATGCGGTTCAATAAGCTGCTGGAACATAGGAAACACTGTCATCATGATCTCATTTTGGGAAATAAAACATCCCACTCTACTCTTATCCCTTTGAACTCGTGAAATCAAATGTGAGTGAACACCTCCTACCTGTTTCAAATAAGAAAACAAGTTCTTACATAGGCATTCTTTGCTACAGATGAAAATAAATAAATGAAATAGAATAAGGCTGCAAAGATGGATATAAACTCATTCTTACAACAGCAATCCACAAGTCAAGGGACATTCGGATATCAGGATGCAAAGCATAGACACCTTCAAATATAATCTGGTCAAAATTAGGAATGAACACTCAAGAACCAGAATGAACAAATAGGAAAAAGAACTAACTAGCATAACATGACTAGCAACTACATCAGGAAGTATGAATACAGACAAACTAAGATGCATCGGATGCTAAATTTTGTTATTATGCACATCTGTACTTCATTTTTCGATGCCCTTGAGTGTGACAAAACAGGAAACAGATAAAATGTGGGTCAGGACTCTCGACAACTTTTGGATATGAAGTGTAAATGGTGTAGCGTTCCTTTGTGAAACAAATTGATCAGTAAATTCCTTTCCCAAACTGATCGTTATATACCCTTCTGCAATGTGATCTGGGATTTCAACAAGTACACTATACCGCAGTTAATATCCTCAGTGTCACTGAATCCCAATAGCAGACCAATAGTGATTATGATTCTAAGGCACAGTTTTAGCAAAGTGGCATGGCCTGAATCCTAAGGAAGTAGGAAGGGTTATGCTCTAACACCACTTGTCAACTTTTGTGCAGCTATTGGCATGGTGATTTTAAAGAAATGCACAGGTCAAACATGGTCTACAGCTTTCAAGTTTCAGGGGAACAAATTTAATGACTCACCACTCCACAATCTTCAGAAACTTCAAGTTCCTTGAAGCCACTCCGAGCACCACTTTCCAAGTCAAATATAGGTACTTTTGTTCTTCGGCCATTTCTTATGTCATCAATATTCTGCAAGGGATTCAAGAATAAGAATGTCAAATAATCCACAAGTACAATGGCCAAAAAGTTCCCAGAAACTTTGACTAACCAAGCATTTAAGTCAATGAAATTTAACATTGTGTTTTCAGGTGAATATAGTTATTACCATCATCTTAATTGAGAAAAAAATAGTGAAAACAAATAATTAAACATTTGCTATTTAAACCGTGTTTGAAGATACAATTGGGAAACAAGTCGTTACCGATAAACTCTACAGCCAAAACTAATTAAAGGGTCCAATAATAGATGGGTTAACGGCACTAAATCAGCATGACCATTATTTAAAAAATCCTACACTAGAAAAGTTTTAAAACAAGAAATAATGAGAAAGGTTCAGGCTAGATTCTATAGGATTGAGTTGGACCTGAATCTCAAATTATACAATGGTACCATAGCTTATTGGGTCAAGATATTTTTTATTTCACCCACACTTCAGATGTTCAATCCTAGACATAAGGAGGTGTTGAGATCCTAGTATCAACCGGAGATATGGCATAAGTAGTGCTTGTAAGACTAGTCCTCACGTTATAAGCCAGTTTTTTGGGGTTAAGTTAAGCCTAATACCCAAATTCTAAGCAAAATAAATCCATTTATACACAGAAATTTCAAGTACTCATGAAGTTAGGTTGCTATAGCAAGGGAAGTGCAAGTGACATCAATTTATTATAAAAAATAAGTTGAGTAACCCAAAAAATTGCATTATAACGATTCAACTACCGTACCTTTGATAGCAAAGATAAATCAAGTGAGTTGAAATCATCATATTTAAAATCCTTTACTTGTTTGTAATAACTTTCTAGGGAAACTATTTCACAGCCAATGATATTTGCCATTTTATGAGCCAAACTTGTCTTCCCACACCCACTTGGACCACCTGAAATGCATAGCTTTCCAAGGATCAGTCATTTCTCATAACTAAAGCTATTATATGCATACTTTCAATGAAAATAATTGGTTAAACAAAATTCAACCCACTCTTATACAAAGAATTTGATTCATTATTCTTTAGTGTAGGATAACCTCAATATGTATTTTCCTTCTAATAATCATGTCTCATTCTCGTTTAGTAACACATGTATTCTGGTCTGCCATGTCAAAGCAAATCCATATTTTCTCCTCTTTAATTACTTGTTCAATCAAAGAAGTTTTTATTTCAATCAAATCCATGTCATGAATGATAAAATGAGCATCTCCTTGATTGTGTTTCAAACTTTTTTAAAGATTGAACTTACACAAGCATGTATGAGCACCAAATTCAAACAAAAAACATCTCAAGCTATAATGTTCAGAACAACAATTATGTTAGCAGAAAGGCAAGGAGTGAGTAAAGCCAGCTCATGAGCATCTTGCAACTGGACTCGTTAACAGCTAAATGAGCAAAAAAAAAATATAATTGCTCGTTTATAAACTAGCTGGGGGTGAGCTTTAACATGTTCCACTTGTTAGCTTGTGAGCAGGCATAATATATAAATATATACACATTGTTTCTTTTTTTAAAGAAAATATATACACATTGTTAAATAACAATAAGAAAAATACTTTCATATAATATATATTAGCATTTGCATACTTGATTAATTTTTAATTGAATAAATGAAAAAAAAAATATTACTAAATTACAAATGCAAGCTTGACACATTCTGCATAAAATATTACATTACACCCGGTGAACCAAGCTTGAGCTCAACTAAACTCACATCCAGTCCTATCAGCAAACATCGGAAGAACTGACTTGGTAACTTCAATAAAATATACTGCCTGTTGTTCATTAATTACTTATCAATTTTAATAACTCATGTTATGACCTATTTATAAGGCCTCTACCTTAAATGACATTCCACCCTTTCTGAAATACCTCCTTTCATTCATATAGATATATTATTTCATTTGTTGTTAGATTTATCTTCTTAGCCAACCCTTCTTAGTGGGATAAGGCTTGTTTGTTGTTGTTGTTAGATTTGTCTTCTTATACACATTTAGCTACTTTTGTACACATGGTTCCATGTGGTAGAGCAAGACAGCAATGTGCAGGCAGTCTGCATGGTAAAAATGGAGAAGCACACAAAAAGGAGGAGCAGGTATGAGGAAAGATTCATATTATTACCAATTCCAACAATGACTGGAACACCTTTATTCTCCAACAAAGCCTGGAACAAAGATAAATAAGCAGATAGGTTTCAATCAAACAAATAAATATGAATTACTTATGGAATTGCAATCTTCAAAAAATGAGGTCCAAAAGAAATTTCCAAGCTTCTCCTTCTTACTTGTATTGCTTGAACTGCCAAAAGCAATCCCCTGTCCAGGTCATATGAATCAGGCATTGGAGCAAGCCTAATGGTGTCCCTGAAAGATGAGGGATCTGTGGTTGCTTCATGAGAGAAGTCTCGATACAAAGGAAATCTTATACAAACATACAGGAAAATATTACCAAAAATATCAGAAAAGGTTTAGGATATGTCCTCCAATTCAAGGAAAAATACCTAAGACTGTGTTGTCAATATGGGAGGAATCTGGAGACGTGAAATGCCATGTAGCCACAAAAGGTTCTATTTTTGATTTTGTTGGGGATCGGGTCCATGGCTGAGATAAATCCTCAAGCCCAGTAACAAGGTTAGGGGTGACACGAATTGGCTTTGGTGCAACGACTGCTGTGTCTTGACTGCCAGCCACAGCTCTATTAGGCACAAGTGGCGGTGTACTAAGACGGGGTACACCTGCAAACAAAAGTTAGTAGAAGCCACAACTGCACTGTTCACTGACAAATACAAGTCAGGGCAACAAATTGAAATTGTTCTTGTTATTATACTCATGATTCAATTAAACATTGGATAGACAATTTAAGTAACTGGGAAACTAATTGAAAAAACTTTAGCCACAAAGCAATATTATCCTATTGCAGCAGTCATCACCGATCACCACATATAAGAAAAAAGAGTACCAAACAACAAGAAAAATAACTAAATTAACTGAATATGAAAAGACTGAGAGGTATGCATCCAAATCCATACCTTTTCTCTCAAGAATCATTTCAAGATATGATTTAGTAATCCAAGGTCCATCAATACCCATCCTCAATGCTTCTTTTCCAACAGTCTGCAGATTTTTTTTACGGTTCCTCACATAAGTAAACCACAAGCCAAAAATGCTATTTATTATAAAAATTAAAGAAAATAAAATATTCACGCTTAGGAAGCTTTTCATAAAATAATTTAAGGAAAAAGAATAGTCTGCAGAAAATATTTTCTTTCAATCTTTTGGATAAGTAACCAGGGTTAGCAGCAAGCATAAAACATGGAAAACCTCTAGTCAAAAATGCTATTCAACGAAGAACTAAATAAAATATTACATTCATGTTCTGTAAGGACTAAGGAAAACTTTTTATAAAAGAATTTGTTGAGGATATAAAAGTGAGGGGGAAAAAACTCCCAAAAACTAGGAATAAACAACGAAACCGGAAAACAGAAAATAAAACTCGAATGAGAAAAACAAAATAGTGTTGGTCCTCACTCATGATTATCAGATTCAAGATGTAATTTATGCTGTTACAAACTCTGCCAACATTAATATTAAATTGAAAGTCGCTAGTTGAAACTTAAACAAATTTGAAACAGCCCAGGACTATGAACATTGATAATGAATGCACTAGGAAGTATAAATCTATGCAATCAACTAAGAATTGACTTTTAGAGATATGTGCAAAATGTCATAATAATTAAAAACTATCACAGTGATATGTGCAAAAAGAAAGAAGGTAACAAACAAATAGTTTATCCTAAAATAGTGTTATTTACAACCAAATTTTAACACACTACTGTTAAAAAAATTGATAGGGTGTCAGATGATGGAGAGATCAATATCTCTGGAGTCGGAATATTCCTCAACTTGACAGAAATTTCTTGGCTATTAAATAGGCAAATCAACATTGAACCTCCAAAACCATATTTGGAAGCTTCAAATAGCCGAAAATTATTGTAGACCAAAATCTTTGAAATTGAAACTAACGTTGGTCATATAGAGCCAGGGAGAATTCATCACCTCCATGGAGGATTTCCAAATTTTGGGAAACTCAATAACAAAATAGTGACGGGATTGCTCACAAAGGATGAGTCCATTCTAATACTATGTTAAAATTATAAAGGAAGGAGAATAGGAGTGATAGAGAATCGAAATAAAAGGTATTAAATAGATATGGAGTATTAAAATGTGACACAAAATACAAAGCATTTAAACCGATTTATACTAATACTAGACTCTTAACCAAATAAGGAAACAACAGGAAATATGATAAAATATGGAAACCACTCCAACAAGGCTATCTAATGTTGTCTAAAATAATCTAGGATACTATAAAAGATATTTTATGATATTTTATAAATATTTTAACAAATATTGTATCATTGTTAACACTATCTACATAAAATCAACATGGTGAGGCACAAAAAAGTGAAGAATATGTGTAGTCATAAAGATTTTATTGAAAAGGAACATAATTTAGAGTCATAAGAAAAAGTCCATACCTTCCTATCCGTTCCTCTCATGACCATGAATGTCTCACCAAGAACATCAATGGTTTCAAACGACATTGAGACCTTGCCATAATCGACAGTTGTGGATGCACGTTTATAACTAACCACAACAATGTACCCAAGAGCCAGCAACCCACCCAATGTCATTCGTCCAACCTGTTCCAACACTACAATAATGAATGGCAAACAAAATCTGGTAAAGAGAAGAATGGGCTCATTTTTTCTCAATGGACAACATGACAAGTTCAACGGAAGGAAATTTTTTAAATGGCTGACCAAGGAATATTAGAAGTCTATAAAGTGTTGAACACAGAGGAACTAAGACAATACAGCATATTTTAGTAAAGCTTAACAACAAAAAACACCATTTGAACAAAGACTCCAGAAAACCATTTAATTCTGAATTTCCAACTCCTGAATTCATGTATACCATCCTGACAAAAACATAACCGCGCATACTTCAATAGTATACAATGATCTTTCTCTTGTTCCCATCGTACAAACTGCAGTCACTTTCATAATTCAAATTGATATATATCGACAATGATCAGTTCTATTCCCTATTTAGTAATACCAGCAAATAGTAATAATACCTTAAGGCTGTAATTATTATGTTATTAGGCAAGAACAGTCAGTTATTATGTTTTATGCAGCAGTTAGCAGTTATGTAATTAGACCAGCAGTTATCTATGAGACAGATTTTAAATAAACAGGAAACTGAAGGAAGAAAACAGTAGGCATTTCATTTGGGACAGGATATTGGTTGGGACTTGGGAGAGACAAAGCTCTCGAATTCTTGGAGGGAGAGACCCAAGACTCTCGAATTCCTTGGGAAACCCATTGTGTAATTCTTTCTATAATCAATACAAGTTATTTTTAGTATATTTCTATGTTTGGTACCGGTTTCTATCAGCTCCCTTCCAAGCCCAAAAATGAATATAGGAATATTATTATAAGGTTTTCCATTGTCAAAAGAAATTCCAAGTCCATATTTTGCTATTTTCTCAGGTTTAACCTGATTGTTGACTTGGGACCTTGGAGTGTGCTCCTCCTCAAGGTCTCAAGTTCGATTCTCCCCGGAGTCAATTTGGGTGGGCTAGTTTAGCTTCTTCAATAAAGAAAAGGAAACAATAAATAACTTAGCCATTACACTGTTAACTTCCATCCAATGCAGCTAGCCAAAATTATTATATCGACAAGAGCAATCTAGGGAGAACACTAACTTGTGCCTTTTGAAGTTCCATCTCCCTAGCCTTATTGCTACAGATAACATCTACGTTTTGGATGTCGCTCATGAGCAGAGGGAAGATATTGGCAGTCAACTGCTAAACTTTTTTGTGTGGCGTATTAAGATTGGGGGCACATTTACAACTTCTGCAGACCCCAATATTCATTTAAGCATGGAGGGGGGAAAAACATACATGCCACGTTCGTGTTTAATAAATAGTTTTGTTGCAGTCAGCAGGTTAAAACTCAAAGAAAGGTACAGTCTTTTGGTTATATATCCTTCAACTAAATGCTGAACATATGGGTAAACCCCACTCATGTTGTTTAATATAGTTCTGTTATCAGAAGAAGGAAATGATTAAGATGAAAAATAAATTGAAAATACTCATACCTCAAACTCAGCTTTCGGCCTGATAATGAAATTTTTGTCAACAATCCTTTGGTCACCAAGGGATAAATAATACCTAATTCCAGACTGCCGCACTTTGATCCAATCATTTACCCCTGCTTCTTCACTAGCCGAAGGTGGTCTAAGGTACATTTCAATAAAACTGAAAGCAAGACAGGTTTTTTAGTGAATATATTTGAAAACTTCTAGTGTTTACCAAACTCATTTTCTTCCTAAAGTGAAATACTAACTTATCTGTTTGAGCTTGATTTCCTTGAAAGGAAGAACCTGGATGTCCATCTGAAGACTGTCACAATTTAAAATATAGTAAAAAGCTTGAATTTCCCCACGCAAAAGTCCAAAAAACAAACAAATAAATAAATAAAGAAAAAATCAGACAATAAAGTTATTAAAAAAAAAACTATACTACATTGAGTCAGAAGAATAATAGAAGAAAAGACCTGATAGGAAAACTAATATTCTACACTGTTTTTCTCAAAACACAAAGGTAATGGCAAAGAATAAACATTAAAATGGTATGCAGAACATAAATAATCCACGCTCACTTTATATTAACCACTGCCAGAGAAAAGAACTCCGAGTTAGAACTTCATTCCCCACCAATCTCTTATTCTAATAATCCATATTCAAATGTCCTCTAGCTTAATTTGGCCCAGCTATATTGATAAAGTAAAGAAAAAATGCCAATCAAATTCATAAGGTTCCATTCCCACTACTCTAAAATAAATTTGATGCAAGGTTAAGAGGCAAAAAACACATGATTTGCGTGGAACAGATTAATATCAGTTCATAAATAATTACCACTGTTCTCTTTGCCATCCATATATGATAGGTTTTATTGCTTTGGTGTGTTTAAAGAAGTGATGCATTGAGTCAGAAAATTGTTTTCTTATTATTAGTAGTTTGGTTCTGTAAAGTAAGGCAATCAAACCAAAGGTTTCAAGCCTGAAGAATCTTTAGGGATGAAACCTGGTGTACCAGATGGGGTTCCAAGTTAAGGAAGAAGACTAACTTCAAAAGCAAAAATCATGCAGCTAAAAGACTTCCGATAGACAGGGAAGAGATAAAAAAAAAATAAAAAAAAAGGCACTGGGCACTGCAGGAAAACCTAGCAAACATAAACGTAACAAATCAAAAACAAGTAATCAGAAAAATAAATTCACATACAAAAAGACAGACATCAGTACTAAATTATAGATGATGGAAACACCTTTCTTCTGCATTTAACCTTGTAGATTGCCTCTCTAAATGATGACACAAAGCTGTTGTTAATTCTGATCTGCCAAAAGAAGGCAGAGGAAATAAAAATGTTAGCGGTGAAATTTGGACATGAGAATAAGAAAGGGACCAACCTGTGCATGATGAAGATCTGACTCAATGTGCTTCCTAAATAATGGAAAAATGCTATCTATAAGGTAATCCAGTGAACAAGAATCTCCGATGTCATAGCGAACTTTAGAAAGTAAGCTAAAATGAACGCCACCAACCTGATTTATAAAAAAATTATATGTTCTGTATTATCTTTGAAAGATATGGGCAACTAGTAGCATAGCGAAAGCCATAAAATACAGTAGTACAAAAAATTACCACTGCAACACGAATATCCAGTAAAGACCGCAGTTTTGCATGCAATGCATATGTACCATCAACTATTACCTGAAACAAATGGTGTTAAAAGAATTTACAAAAAAAAAACGCAGAACTCCTTTGAAAGTATAATTAGCTCAACTTACCACCCCAGATGAAGCACTCATAATTTTTTTATAGCCAACACGTCTCTTTTGCTGATAATCAAACTCTGGAATTAAAGTATCATCGCCTTTTGTCAAATCCTAATTGCAGCATAGAAGCCAGTTAAAATAATGAAAAACAATTCAGCAAGTAAGACATAAGACTCGTGTGCATTTCTCGCTAAAACCATACACTAGTCCGCCCATAAGTACATATTAAATTAACACATAATCTAATAAGTTTCAGTCCAAGAGAAAACAACCAAAAATCAATTCACCAGGAGTCTACATGATAAATCAGCTGCTACTAATCCCTTCTAATCTTACATATCATTTTCTCTTAGGATTTTGATAGAGCTAGTAAAAATCATATCGCAGGATCCAAGAAGACGGCATTTGCCAATATAACTTATAAAACTCGAGAAGGCCAAAAATTAAAGGTATAAATTTAAAGGGTTAGTCATTATCAGCCTTGGAAACCAATGAACGCATAAACCGTGGTAATTAAGAAGAGGCCTGACCAGCATTTTAGACATAGTAAAACAAAATATAAGCAATTGCAAACCTCAAGATTCTTGATCAAGGTACCAAAATCTATAGTATCCAGAACGTTCCCTTCATCAACTCCATCACAATAATTCTCCATTGATATAACAGTACAACCAAAAACAGATGCCACCTTTTCTGTTAAGCTTCAAGAGCCACGAAACAAAGAGAAAAAAATTAAGAGAAAAACCAAGGCAACAACACACACCTTTCTTCAACAAATCACATCCAAACCAAAATAATAAATACATAGACACCAATATCAATACCTTACCTTGTTTTACCAGAACCGCTTGGACCACCAATGCCAACTGTAACAAGGCCATCCTTTTTCTCTCGGAGTTCTTGGATAGTTTTCACCAATAAATAATATCCATGGTCAAAAGACTGCACAATTTAATTCATAATTTAGCTATAACTATCTCAAATTCCATGGATCATGCCAATTAAGCACGCAAAAGTTCAGTATACATGAATAGCAATCCCACTCTATCTACAAAATATATATTTTGCCAAAATAATTAGCAATATTACTCTATAGAAATTTTATTCACATTTTTAGCTATAATTAGTAACACTTGAGGTGCTAGCCCAGTGGTAAGAGCCTAGCATTGCAACTTTAAAGTGCAGAGTTCATATCTCCTCGAGAACGATTGTAAAATGGTCATCAATGTCACTTATTAATAAAAAATTCCCTCTTCCCTTATTTCTTTATTAAAAAATTATAATTAGCACAAATTTCATGGATCATGACAATTAAGTGCGCCAAAATTCAATTTACATAACATCGATACCACTCTCTCATTCACACTCACAAACAATTAAAAATTAGAACTTAATTGTAAACTCTATAGCACAAACACTTCTGATGGAAAGCGTGTATGTGATTACGTTCAATTAATTCATTTTTTCTGTGTTTGTTTTTCATAGATTGTGAACTGAACTTCAAAAATGAAATCAATTATACTACTAAGGTATCATATGCGCTCATCAACAAGTAAAATTATCAAGCATTTAACTACACAACCAATAAAATTAAGTTTCGAGACCTAAAATTGAAAAAAGAAACAAAAAAAACGAGTAATTCATCTGAATTGCAAGCAAAACGTTGAAAATAAAAATGATTGAATACGAAAACGGAAGAAAAAGTTGATGCATGTTTTATATATATATATATATACCACATGAAGAGGAAGAGATTGAAGAATCGACGAAGAAGAAGTTGAAGGTTGTTGCTGAAAGTAATCGCGTCCACCTTCATGGAAAACACGCTGAACAACTTCATCATCCATTTTCTCCGATCAACACTACCACTTCTGATTCCTTTGTGGTGGTGATGGTGAGAGAGGAATCTTGCGTGGAGTGTGATGTGAAATGGAAATTGAAAATACAATTTACTCTTTTTGTGGTTGGTAAGAGAATATATATATATATATATATATATATAGTAATTATATATTATATTTGGAATTTCAGATTTTGGGTTGATATTGAAATTGAAAGAGAATGCGTGTCTGTTTTTCTCACTCACCCAGTTTCCCCCACCTTCTTCTTCACGTCTTTTGCTCATTCTAGTTTTCTTTTTTCTATTTATTTTAAACAATTTTTTCATTTTATTTTTTGAAAAACTATCCCTCAAAAAATATAATTGAAAAACTTTTTTTTTTTGGTTATATTGTTGTGCTACCATTAAATTAAGTTGTTAACGAGCACTTATAATGAATTTAGAGAAATTGAGTTCGATTTTTACATGAACAATTGTTCGTTAGAATTGGTGTATTATCATTGTATCTCAGATTCTCAATTAGAAGTATATTATTATCAATTTAAAAAGAGGTTATGTTAAAAAAAGGGTTCTACATTCGAACTCAGTTTTAAAAATGTAGCAGCGTTAGATTTTTTGAATAAGAGTTTTGCATTTTTATATGGCTCGAAGTAGTAGTCCTTATTTAATTTTAATAGCATTTTTAATTCCTACAAAAAATATTTACATGTAATTTTAGTTTCAGCTAAAACAAAGTTTGTTAATTATCCTTAAACTTTTACATTTTTTTAAAGGTTTTTTTAATAAGTTTATAATATTATGAAAGTTTCATTTATTGAAATTCAAAAAAAATTTAACATAAAATAAATTAAATATGAATTTTTAACAAAATTTTAGATGTAAAAATCAAAATTTGAGATAATTTTTTGCGGATAAATTTTTAGTAATATTGTAAATACATCCGTAAAAAAAAGTTGTTCAAAAACTTAAGAATTTAAGTATAATTAAACAAATTTGAATTTACTAATGCAATTTTATTTTATAAGAATTAAAAAAAAAACTATTAAATTAAGTACTTTTAATTTTACAGGATGAATAGCATATTTAACTCTATTGATAGAAATAAAAAGGAAAAGCAATGTACCAAATCCTTCTCCCCTCAGTATGAAAGAGGAAATGGTGATTCAATTCTGATGTTGTTTTCTTCAGTGACCAACACCAACACCATCAGCATCATTGTTCTACGCCACTGCACTCTCCTTCCTCCACGTATCCCTCTTCTTCTTCAAGGTTTCTTAACTCTGAGTTTGAACACATTTGCTAATATTCCTCTACGTCTCACACTATTGATGACATCAGGGAGGTCAGTTGATCTAAAGTTAATACACTTTCTTTTTATTTGCACACATGCTCATCCCGTTTTATATGCTGTTCTGGTCTGTCTTAATTAGATTCTCGTGTCTCGCTATCTGAGAAAATAAATTTATATTGTTGATATTAGCCAGACTCCAATACGTTGTTTAGTGTCATTGTTATGATGAAACATTGCATTCAGTTCAATGACACTTTCAACATTCAAAAATATTTTACTTGTTTTGCTCCCATACAAATTTCCTTTCTCACCTCAATCATGAAGATAGAAGACCGGTTCTTTCTACTCGTCTTACTCTTGGATAAATACTCAGACTATGGATTAAAAGATCTACTTTTCCATCCTTTACACAACTCATTACGTTATAAATTAATAATCTAGTAAGTTCACCAGGAACATTTACATGTTTGTATGATTGGCTTAGTATTCTTGTCAATTTTAACCTTGTTCTGCATGTACCAATACTTCTTTTGAATAATTATTATTCGTGTTTATATAGCCTCTTTTATCTATGAATTCAGCATGAATGTTATTTTTATTTGTTAGGAACGTGTTTATTGTGTGAGACATATTCTTTACTTAAATCAAGGGAATGGTTACCCAGGGAACTTTTATTCCTTTTGTATTCTGTTTTATTTTGTAAAACTGTTGTGTTGATTAGTAGCATCATAGAAGATATTTTCTTTCCTAATTTTTCTTGTACTCCTGTCTCTTAACAGGACCTATAGCTTGTGTGTGAAAAATATGAAATACAGAATACAGTTTTCTTGTCTGATATTTGTTTGATCTAGTTATTAATATGAACACTTTTCTGTAATGTTCATTTCATTTTCATATGAATTTCCTGAAGAAAATAATTTTATTCTAAATTATCTAATGGTTATTCTCAGGCTGTTCGAAAAGATAATAAACAACGTTTCAGCCTCATAGAAGAAAATGGGGAGCTACTAATACGTGCAAACCAAGGCCACACAACCACGGTAAGATATACCTTGTTCGTCAAATGTTGACTCATTGAATTTGCCTATTAAGTTATGTATAATGGAAGTGATTGAAACTGTACTCTGTAAGACATTCAAATGGTAATGCACCTAATTCTTTGTTTAAATTTGCTTTTGCCGTTGTCGTGTTCAGATGCCATCAATGGAAAACACTCTATAACACTTAAGATATGATATTGTTAGTACAGAAAATAACTTATATTTGTGTTGGGCACTCAATGGTTAAGAAAGTGTATGTAAAGTGGCGTAAGAAGGGAAATAAGAATGGCTAACAACTTTGTTGTATAGCTTACATTATAAATCGCTTAGGAAACGGAGTCAATAGGCATTTAAAGAGTAAATCATTCTGTTAAGAGAGAAAAGGTGCCTCGAATACTACACCTTGTGATTGCTCCCATTCCCTGAAGGGCTCAGTCCCTATTCTCATATTCTGTTCTTCTTTATTTCCTTCATGAAACAGTTGATTCGATCAACTCGTCAGGTAGTTAACATGTTATAGTTGTTCCTTATCTTTATTCCATAACACCGGCAAGATTGATGGAGGTAGAAGACCGAATGAGTTTAAAGAAAAGCCTAGGCTTGAAAACTGACAAATGTTGATGATAAGTATCAATGTTTTTTTTTAAATGAATTGAGATAAGTTGGTGCCTAACAAAATATTGGAGATGGAGAGGGTACAAAGTGGAAGTGGGGATTATGTTCTGATGTCCGTCCAATATCTTTGCTGGTATCGGAGATTGGTCAAGGGAAAGGATAGATAAAAGAAATGCCTTCAAATTTCCTGGCTACAATTTAGTCTAAATGATATCAATATAAGATATATGTGATACATTTAAGCGGATAGATCATTGTTCTGCTTTGCTTTGCAATGAGAGAGGTGGTAGAAAAGTAGAAATTGAATCTGTGAACACAGGAGAAGAACCTTGTCAGGGTCACTCACCACTGCGCCAGAGGCCTATTGGCAGATAATAGTTCCTCTTTGCTTCAGATGTTCTGGATCTAGCTCCAGTCATGACATTACGATAATACTTACTGCCTGTTACTTTGTCCTTCAACAGATCTTGTGTCTAGATGCATATAAAAAGCTTAAAAACATTATTTGAATCAATATAGATAAACTCTTTGAATATGTCTTTGTGTCAACGCATCAGGTTTGATAAAAGAAAAAGTTGCAATCAAACTTCTGGAAGACATTATGTGGAGAATAAGTTTTCAATCGTGTCTTCTATGGATTGAGCTAAACCATCTTTTACTATTGTCTGTATATTGCCCTTGGTGGAAGATATTTTTAAAATTAACCTAGTAAAGTGAATGGAAAACGTTGTGGTGTCTACCTTTTGCCCTTTATCAGATTTGTCACTATCACTATATGTTTATAATGGCTAGTCTTATTGCATAAGTATCAGGTTAATTTCTCGCTTATGTTGAGCATTTGGTTGTGAATTATTCAATAGACTTTGACTTGATTTGCAGGCTGTTGAAACTGAAAGCTTATTGAAACCAATCCTCTCAACTGAAGAATTTCCAGGTGCATAATTATTGAATTGTGTTGCCATAGAGTATAGACTTCATTCATGGTTAACATGATACTGAGCAACATTTTAACTACCAAGTTATATACATATTTGCGACTACAAATTATCTTTTGAATAGTGAATATGTTGGCATATATAAGTGTTGAATATTAGCCCAGAATCAATCAGATTCTGTCTTGTTTGACTTATTATTACTGATTGTAAATACTAATTAATGTAATTAGCTGTATTAGAATTAACATTTAAAGGGAGAATAAGTAGCATTTATAGACAGAATAATTTCTCCTATTTTCTGGCAAGAATAGCACACTGCCTATTCTATAAATACCTCCTATGTACTGTTTTATACATCAATGAAATATAGAGCATATTTCTATATCGTATCAGTGGCAGCAAGAAATCCATAGGGTTTATTTTGCTTCCGTTTTTTTTTTCTTTCTTCCCATCCCACATAATGTCTAGTTCCATGTTTGATAGTGAGTCCCAGCATTCACCCAAACATTCTTCACCCCAACCTGTCAGGACATACCATGAAAATCACCCCGTTCAGATCACAACAATTCGGCTGAACGGTGCTAATTACTTTCGTTGGTCACAGTCTGTTCGGTTGTATCTCAGGGGGAGAGGAAAGATTGGCTACATCACTGGAGACAAGAAACAACCAGACAAGGCAGGTGCAGATTATGATACATGGGATGCTGAAAATTCCATGGTCATGACATGGTTAGTCAATTCTATGACTGAAGAGATAGGTGCGAACTATCTCTGTTATGCTACCGCAAAAGATCTTTGGGAGAGTGTCTCTCAAATGTACTCTGATTTGGGAAACCAGTCCCAAATTTACGAATTAACTCTCCAGCTTGGAGAAATTCGGCAAGCTGAAGATTCAGTCACCAAATACTTCAATTGTCTCAAACGTATTTGGCAAGATCTGGATCTCTTCAATGAATATGAGTGGAAGTCACCTGAGGATTGCAAGCAAGAAGATGATAGATGTTAGTCGTGTCTTCAAATTTCTTGCAGGCTTAAATGTTGAGTTTGATGAGGTTCGTGGCCGAATTCTTGGTAGGAATCCTATCCCTCAAATTGGTGACGTCTTTGCGGAAGTGCGTCGCGAAGAGAGTCGTAGGCAAGTGATGCTCGGAAAAAAGATAGTTGTTGTCCTGCCACCGGTTGAAGGATCTGCCTTGGCCGTTCCTCAAGTTAATCGCAAATCTTTCCCTAATCAACGAGGTGGTGACAAGACCCATTTAGTTTGCGACTTCTGTTGCCGCAATCGTCACACTCGAGAAACTTGTTTCAAGCTACATGGAAGGCCAAACAATAGCAAGGCTGGTAAGTTTGGTGACCGACCTATGCCTACAACCAACCATGCTGCTTCATCTCCATTTACTAAGGAGCAGATGGATCACCTTCTTAAGCTTCTAAAGTTCAATTCATCCCCTAATACTTTTGTTGGTACTGTGGCACAAACAGGTAAGGATTCTTGGGCACTATCTGTCCAAAACAACTCCAACCCCTGGATAATAGATTCAGGGGCATCTGAACACAAGACTAATTGCTCTCATCTATTCAGTTCATATTTTCCTAGTTCAGGTTCTGAAAAAGTTAGGATAGCTGATGGTAGTTATTCCAGTATTGCAGGCAAAGGCAACATAAAAATATCAGAGCAAATCACTTTGCAATCTGTTTTACATGTTCCCAAATTTGCTTGTAATCTTCTATCTGTTCATAAACTGTCTGAGGACTCTAATTGTTCTGTTCTTTTTCGTCGTTCTACCTGTGTTTTTCAGGACCAGAACTCGGGTAAGACGATTGGAACTGCTAGAGAGATTAATGGACTGTACTACTTTGATGAAACTCCTCTTGGCAATACAGCAATGTTCGGTTCAAGCCGTTCAAGTCCACCTCTTGTTTCAAATAAAATCATGTTATGGCATAAAAGATTAAGCCATCCTAGTTTTTCTTATCTTAAGCATTTGTTTCCTGAATTTTCCAAAGAAATAAGTTTCTCACAATTTCATTGTGATGCTTGTCATTTAGCTAAAGATCATCGTGTGTCTTTTAATTCAAGAGGTTATTCTGCTTCCAAACCTTTTTATCTAATCCATAGCGATGTTTGGGGTCCTTCAAAAATTAAAACTTTATCTGGAAAAAAATGGTTTGTGACATTTATTGATGATTATACACGGATGTGTTGGGTTTATCTCATGGAAAAGAAATCAGAAGTTGAACAAAGGTTTCAAGATTTTTTTAACATGATTAAAAATCAATTTCATACCACGATTGGCATTCTAAGGTCTGACAATGGCACTGAATACTTCAATAAATATTTAAGTACATTCCTAGTAACTAATGGGATAATTCATCAATCCACTTGTCGTGATACTCCACATCAAAATGGTATTGCTGAAAGTAAAAATAGACATCTCCTAGAAGTTACTAGAGCTATTATGTTTTCTATGAATGTACCTAAGTATCTTTGGGGTAATGCTTTATTAACTGCATGTCACCTCATCAATCGAATGTCATCCCGTGTGTTACAATATGAGACTCCTGTGCAGGTGTTACAAAATAATTTTCCCACTTCTCGCATTATTACAAATCTTCCCCTTAAAGTTTTTGGTTATCTCTGTTATGTTCACATCCCAAATATTTTTCATTCCAAGTTGGATCCTAAAGCCGAAAAATGTGTTTTTCTTGGCTATGCTTCCAATAAAAAGGGATACAAATGTTTTAACCCAGTTATAAAGAAATTTTTTGAAAGTATGGATGTCCACTTTGTTGAAGATTAACCTTTTTTTAGAAAAAATTCTCTTCAGGGGAGAGTCAGAGTAGCAATGAGGAAGATAATTTTTGGGAAATTTTACCTATTCTAGATGATATTGTAACAAATGATCACCTAGATGCTGAGATAATAGAACCTCGAAAACCTAACCTTGAATTGCCGGAACATATAGTATTTGAAACCGGGGGAGAAGAGGGAGAAACACTGATTAAGAATCCTGAACTTAAAGTGTATGTTCGGAAAAAATTTCACAAAGATGGTACAGATCCCATTGTCTTTCCAGTAGAAGTTCAATCGGATTCTCTAAGTGAAGGTCCTACTGATAATTCATCTTCTAGTTCCTCCGGTAATTCTTCCTCATCCTATGATTTAACTGATTTGTCTTTTCCTGATATTAATCTTCCAATTGCTGTGAGAAAAAATATTTCTGACCTCAATATCCCTATTGCTGAAAGAAAACGTGCCCGTACATGCATTAAACACCCCATGTCTAAGTACTTGTCATATGACAAGTTATCACACACTCACAGAGCATATGTGTCTAGGATTTCTAATTTGTTTGTGCCCAGAACTATTCAGGAAGCATTAGGTGATCCGAATTGGAAATTAGCAGTGAAAGAAGAGATGAATGCTTTGAACAAAAATAACACTTGGTGTATCACTGATCTACCTTATGACAAAAAGGCAGTAGGATGTAAGTGGGTCTTTAAAGTGAAGTGCAAGGCTGATGGAAGTGTGGAAAGATACAAAGCAAGATTAGTAGCAAAAGGATTCACTCAAACTATGGTATAGATTATCAGGAGACTTTTGCCCCGGTTGCTAAGATCAATTCCATCAGAATTCTTCTCTCTCTTGCAGTAAATTTCAATTGGACCCTACATCAATATGATGTTAAAAACGCCTTCTTGAATGGAGAATTACATGAAGAAGTATATATGAGCTTACCTCCGGGATTTGAAGATAAGCTTGGAAGAGGTAAAGTTTGCA
>Ga0228710_1002321_pt1 | contig 29933 bp, 4 predicted proteins | sample MedpolnodulmetaG_FD_177995 | JGI IMG/M metagenome (GOLD analysis project Ga0228710, IMG submission 177995) | Root nodule microbial communities from Medicago polymorpha collected in Santa Monica, California, United States - pink nodules | ecosystem: Host-associated > Plants > Roots > Nodule...
ACCCCCTAATAGGCCAAACAAAAACCAATTTTATTTTATTTTTTCAAGAATTTTTCGTTTTTGTTTGGCCTATTAGGGGGGTAAATCAAAACAAAAATATTTTACAGGGGGTAAATCAAAAAAAATATTTTACAGGGGGAAAAACCGAAAATGACCTATATTACGGGGGGGTAAAGACCTATTAACCCTAAATTATACTAAACAATATATAAGATTCAGAAACTAAACAACAAAAAAAAGTACTACCTCCGTCTCTAAATATAAGACACTTTTGTAAAAATCACGGGAATTAAGAAAGTTGATAGTAGTATTAAATTTCTATGTAATTACTATTGTTTTTACAAATTTATCCTTAAGAGAGAGTTGGTTTATGTTTTCAACATAGTATTTATTGTTTCCTTAAAAAAAAGTATTTATTGTTGAGTGAAGAAAAACATGCAAAATAAATAAGGGTATGTTGGTAAAGAAATAATTAATGTTATTGGACATACCAAAGATGACTTATAAAAAAGGGACAAAAAAATATTCTCAAAACGGTCTTATAATTAAAGACGGAGGTAGTATGTCATTTTATGATATCAAGACACCATTAATGCTTATTTTTCTATTATACCCTTACTATTTATTACTTTCTCTTTTTCAATTCTTTTAATTTTTGTTTTTAATTAATGAATGATATTTTTGTAAAACAACTCACAATTACTCTTTTCTATATTACATTTCTTAGTCTATGTGAAATTGCTGAAGTGACGTATAATTTAGAACAATGAAGAAGTATATCATTTGCTTTTTGGTGGTACTTAATGAGGAAATGATGCATTGTTCTCCTAAAAAAAGCTGTTTTTTCTTTCCATTTCCGCAAGAAAAACTATTTAAACAATACACACTAATCAATTAATTCATCTTAACATTAATTCATCCTCAAAATTTGTTGTCTTTACCGGCGATGCCTGTCATAGTTGGAGGATCTTTGCAATATTCTTAAATCTTCAATTCATTTTTAGATCTTTGCACCATTCATTATTAGATGGTGTAGTGGTGAAAGAGTAAACGAAGAAGAACAAAGAGCATGCAGTTTTATGATTCAGATATTTTTAAAAGAAAATTGATATTTCAATGGAGAAAAGAATAAAGCAGAAAGAAGATGAAACTTTTGGTTTTAACTTATGGCGGATTTGTCGTGGTTGTGTCCCTACGTGTGTGAAGTTGGTCCAACGTCAGGTGCTGTGTACAAATCTCTGTCAGTGGTGTGGTATGGAAGCTGAAACAGACTGGCATGCTTTTATTGGGTGTACAATAGCAAAGGAAAGTTGGTCTTCTGCGGGACTTTCAGAGTTGTTGCTGTCTAGGAAGCATCATTTTAATACTTTGCAGGATTTAGTGTTTGATATTTGCAGCCGAGAGAGTGCAGAAGCAGCAGGCCGGGTTGCGGTACTGTTATGGCAGGTTTGGTCAGCCAGAAATGATGTTGTGTGGAATGATACTCGCAAAACTTTACTTGCAATTGGTGGACTGGCGTTGAATGGATGGTAGCAATGGAATCAAGTGCAGACTGTGCGGGAGTCGAGCAATCCTACAACTATGCCTCTGCAATCTAACAATAGTAGGGAACCGCCGGGTTACAGATGGCTGAAATGTAACGTCTGATAAGTGCCAGAAAGTAATATTTTGATTGTATAATTAAGGCACATTTGTTTCTTGTTTTACAAGTTATTGAGGGAAAAGCCGAGAGATAAGTGATAAATACCCTATTACCCTTTATTTGTCTTATTTCACCCATTTGTGCAGGAATTGGATTCAAGACACTGAGCAAAGAAGAAAAACAAAGAAGAAGTACAAAGGCTAACTCGCCATGGCGAGTAAAAGGTGATCAAAGGCGAGTCAGAGGCGAGCAAGTTCCAGAGAATGCAAGAAAACACTCGCCCTCAATACACAAAGGCGAGAAGGAGGCGAGTGAACTCGCAATGGCGAGTGAAAGCCGAGCCCGAAAGGCGAGTAATTCCAGAGAGCACCAGTAAGGGCGAATGGAAGGCGAGAAACTCGCAATGGCGAGTGCATTTACTCGCGAGGCGAGTTAGGGCGGCTAAAACTCCTCAGAGGTGACGTGGCATAATCCCACTGGTGAAGAAACCTCAACTTGCCAAGGCGAATGAAGTTACTCGCAAGGCGAGTTGATGCAGATCAGAATTCCTATAAAAGCCCACTTGATCATTTCACTTAAGTGATCTTAGAATCTCATATAATATCTTGTAATAGTCTTAGAGAGAGAGATATGGCTTGTTCTTCATAGAGTGAGAGTGATAGAAGGTGGATTCCTCATCCTTTGTTGAGAAATCACAAGTTGTATTGAATCCTTCTCTTTCAATCCATTCTTGCAAAGCTTCCATGACAATGAGTAGCTAAATCTCCATTGTTGGGATTAGAGGTACTTGATCTTAGCTAACCATGTAATCTTTTGATCTTTAAATATATGGTTCTAGCATTTGATTTGATATTGAGATTATTCTTGCACTTTATTGTTTATGTTTGATTTAATTGCGATTGAAAAATACTTTTGCATTTAGGTTTAGAATAATCATCTATCCAAACATGAATTCTAGACATGGAATTAATGTTTAGATAATCACTCTTTGTATCCAAACTTAAAGCTTTCTCATCATTTAATAGATTGAGAAATCGTCGATTAAATGATAAGACCGACTCTTGGATCGTTCAATAGTTTGAGACATCGACGATTAAACGATACAATTGAAGTCACAATATTATTTGGACACGAATGATATTGTCGAGGGATACGTGATAATATCAAAGAAAAGCTAGAATCCATGTATGATCTTTAGGTTATGTGTGATGCTTGATCAAGGAACTCTATTCCTAACAAGTTTCACGCCTTATTAATCTCAACCTTTATTCTTGCAAAATTAGTTTCATAGTTACCAACAAACAAACCAATCTTTTTAACTTAAAATGATATTTGGTGTCGAACGGTCCGTGATATCGCACTAGTCCCTGAGGAGACGATACATATAATACTTATTTTTGATCGTTGTAAAATACTACATCAATAGCAGGAATAAAAAATGGTACTCCAATCAATAAATAAAGTAAAAAAAAAAGATCAAAATTGCAATGTTGGTGTGATTTTTATATTTAGACATGATGGGTGCAATTAAACATACTCTTATTGTATTCTTTCAATATAATCCTTATGGTCTTTTAAACTTCACACCATTGTCTCGATTATATGCTTACATTATTTGTTGTCTCGAATATGTTTTGAATTTAGAAAGCTTAAATTTTTCTTAAGCTACAATCATTATGTTGCGACATCTTTAGAGAAACTTCTATGTGAGATCTTTAGAAAATATTATCACTCTCTTTTATATTATCTAATTTATGTTAGAATTGTGAATATGTGGAACTGTTTGAAAAACTTTCCACTCACTCTTATTCTATTTAATAATATCTAATATTAATGTAATTAAGCTTCAGTTACATAAAAAATTCACCCTTATCTTATTTTATTAATGTTAATAGGGAAAATTACACACACCTCCTCTCAAGTTTACTTAAATAACAGAAACACCCCCCTCTAGTTTTCAAAACACACTTACCTCCCTTCCTTTTTAACGGTGTCAAATTTCTGTTAAATAAAGAAATACAAAAGAAGAACATAAAAGAAGTCTTATTCCGTTGAATCAGAGTTCACAGAATGCCGCTCAGAAATTATTCACCAGCTACAATACAACTACAAACTCTCTCAAACTACAATAGTGAAACAAATTATTGCTGTCAATTATTCACCAGTTGCTGCATACTTACAACCAATGGCTCCCAACCACTCATGGATCATGGTGGATTCAGATTCAAGGCCAAGAGTTTACTTTTTATCGCTCCTCTCAAGATGTAATAATTCATCTATGGCCGACTCACATGTTCATGGCAGATGAGTTGTTAGCCTCAATAAGGATAAAAACCTAGTTGTTTATGTGCTTTTACTTTTGAAAGATATGTTTTGGATTTTAATATGAAACATTGGAAGAACCTTCCCACTCTTGGGATCTAATTAGTTACAAATTGATTTACCTAAATTCCTTAACATTGGAGATGCTAGAATTATTATCCGTATTGCAATGTCAAGCATGACAGTAGATGATATTTATGGTAGATTGTTTGACTGGTTAAATATGAAATGGGTGGAAGCTACTGCCTACTATCAACAAATGATATAGCATCATCAATGGAAACAAAGATGTTTTTCTTTATATAATTTTTTTTTTGTTTTAACTTTTAACAGATAGGAAACAGTGTTAAGCCTCAAAGGGAGATATTTATCTATTTTAAGAGAATTTAAGCGAGGTTAGTCTCTACTATGAAACAAGACGGGGTGTTTTTGTCGTTTAGAGAGACCTCGGGGGAGGTCAATGTAATTTTTCCATGTTAATGTAAGATTGAATAGTACTAAAAACAATCTTATCTTAAAGTATTAATAGTGTTATATTCTCAATATAAGAGTGCTATACAGAAAAACATAATAAAATTAAAAATACAAAAAAAAAAATGGAAAACATAAACGTCAACATAAAAAAGAAAACACAAAAACAAAGTGATAAGAAGGTAAACCAAATCATTGACTAAAAAATCCGATCTAATAAAAGTCGGAGCAGCATTCCACATAGTGGATGTTTGATAGTAAACTTCAAAAGATGCTAATTTATCAACAAAAGAATTATCGTTTTAATAAATATGAGAGACTTTAAATAAGTTATAGGAAAGTTAAAGTAAGCAGTTATGTTGCATAATTTTCAAGGACATCATCAAAAAATAAAAAAAAGACAATATGTTAACCGGAGCTTATTTCAACTTTTCTTATAAACGATATTGACAACAAACATGATCGTACACCATTATGATCCCAAAAAAAAAAAAAGAACGCTCTAATATCATTACACTATTAGGATATACTATGATATATGTATTTAAAATTATAAATATCATAAGATCCACCAAAAACTATATTCATTGTCCTTAAAATATTTATATAAACCTATTATATAAATCAATCCAAATTCTCATCTTTTTAAGCAAAACTCATATTTTAATATAAATTAATATTAAACATAATAATATTACTACATTTCAAAATATATAAATCATTATATTTTATATGATTATACTTATCACTATTTTTATTTTCTCATTTATAAAAATATTACAAACACTAAGGAGTGTGTATTGGATTAGGATTTTAAAGGACAATTTTTGTTTCAAAAAGTCTTGAGGATTTTAAAAGACTTTGCAGGATTTTGATGACTTTGAAGATTTTAAAGGACTATTAAGGATTTCAATGGATTTAATTTATAAGATTTTAAAGGATTTGAAATGATTTTATGGATTTCAAGAGATTTCAACAGATTCTATAAATTTTAAGAAATAATTGAAAAAATATCATAACACACTCTCTTTCACAAAATCTCAATAAAGACTTTTATTTATTTTACTTTATTTTTTACGGGAGAGGGAGAGAGAGAGAGAGAGAGAGAGAGAGAGAGGAAGAAAAGAGAGAGTAAGAGAGAAGGGAGGAGAGAGAGGGAGAAATAGTAAAATCTTAAAAGAAAAAACAATCCTAAGAAATCTCATGTTTTCATGAAAGACTTTTTCATCCTAAAATTTCACTAGACAATCCATCAAAATCTAATTTATTAAACAATCCTTCCAAATTTGAATGATTTTGAATACCACTAGACTTTTTTTAAGTGATTAAGAGTCTTGATTGAATACCACAAGACTTTTTTTAAATGACAAAGAATCTTGATTGAATAACACAAGACTTTTTTTAAATTGAAAAGAGTCTTGATTGAATACCACAAGACTTTTTCATGATAAAAGAGTCTTTTAAAATTCCTTAGAATCATGATCCAAAAAACCCCTAAGTTAATCAAACCCGTGCAACGCACGAGTTATATAGCTAGTTATAAGTTAATGGTATTCGTAACTGTGTGGAATCCATATTAGATGATTGAGTGATCTAGAAAGAATATATGATGTGAGGCTTCTTCTACCTCTTACTCATAAACAATGCATCTTATGTTTTTGTCAACGCATTTTAACTAATAGAATGATTAGAATGTATACTCATCACAGATTGTTTGCAATTACAACTCAATCCAACATTCATTTATATATGATCAGTGGTGGAGTCAAACAAAAAAATGTGGGGTGACCGCCATCAAAATAGACTAAAATATATAACTCATATTGTATATTGCACATTTAAGTTATAATAAACCAAAAATGATCATTCAAAATTTAATTACATCTATAAATAATAATCATAAAGCAAGCTTCGTAATTTGGCAAGTCTGCCATTTGCCAATTTTTAAGAGCTTTTACTACTTTAAAAGTTTCTATTAATAGAATTATTTCCTTAATTATCTTTTCTTAATTTTTTAAGGGAAATGTTAACCAGTGTCCCGGGACACTGGTTAAGGATACTAAAAGGGAAATTATATAGTAACTATTGCATTGAAAACTGTGTAATTAATCCATAAATAAGTGAACAAAGTTTCCTTTTATGGTAATAAATTCTTTTTTTTATGCTTAACCAGTGCCCCGGAGGCACCGGTTAGCATGACCCGTTTTTTAATTATTTAATTTGTTAATTATTAATAACATGCATGTTTTCAAGTTCGGAAGTTGCACAGTGACAGTTCTAGTGTGTTTTCAATATACTATCTATTACGTTTTGGAAGCACTATTTGATGTGTAGATAGTATTTTCTTCCCAAGTCAGTCAATATTCATTCTTTCTACAAATTCATTTCATCTTCCAGTCTTCTGTTTTTCATCTACTGCATATAAAATTATTGACTGCAAATAAAAACATTAAGTTTTCTAATACCATACCAATACCACCATTTTTTCCTTTTTTGTTACACTTCCTCCACTAAACATTTTGTTTTTTATCTACTGCAACCTAAATCTTCAGTTGACCAATGTCCCTTCTTCCACAGCAAGGGCAACTTTCGGCCATATTGTTTTGTTTTTCCCCTCTTTCACATTCCTTCATTTTCATTCATTGTTTGAGACAGAATGTGTTGTTTCAACAGTGAGTATATCCTTTCATTGCATGTGCCAAACAAAAACAAAAAATTTCATTACTTTTCTCTGTTATAGGCTTATAGCTTCAAAATCAAGAAATACCCATTTAGGTTAAAAATGTAGAATAACTTTTGGGTGGACACAAGAATTTGTACACCTCATTTGGTCACACACAAAAAAAAACTACACGCGTGTTATAATCATTTAAAATTTAATGATTATTTATATATTATTTTTTTCTACTTTTTTCTTTTTATGTGTGTGACCAAATGGAGTGTTCATTCTATCTAATGTTTGTTTTCATTTTTAAGTTACTTGACGGTTGACATCATATAGAAGACACTTTAATTTGCATGCTGTTTTTCTTTCTCACTTTTTAAAACCATTATTTTGACAAGTTGAAAGATGCAATGTCATTTGAATTTGAAATTTGAAATGAAGTTGACCCTGCTAGAGCATCATTACACACTAGCCAATGGAAATACAATTTTTTATGCTTATTCTTTTGTTAGTTTAAACCAGAATTGACAACTTTCATATGAGCTTTTGTAAGACTTTTGCTCGAACCCTTGACATTTCTATATTTATATTCTAATTTATCAAGCTAAGTAGACTTCGAACTTTCATTTTAAAGGGTATTTTTAACTATTACTTTAACAACTAATGTTTCTAAAGTTTATCACTTTTGTTGGGTTAAATATCTCTTGTGTTGCATTTTATTTTTGGAGAATTCACATTCCAAGATGTAGACTTAGGGTCTAATTTTGTTGCCTCTCTTCTTCTCACATTGATCATATGTTTCTAGCCATTCTTTACAAGTTTTTTTTTTTGAAGTCATACGCTTTTAGCCATTCCAAGTTATGTGCTTCTCACATTGGTGCAAATTTATACTCTTATGTGAAAGAATTTATACTCTAGGGTATGCAATGTAGTCATGCTTTCCAGTTACAAGGGTGATTATTTGTTTTGTTGACTCAACATACAACGCGAGGAATTCTGAATTTGTAGGTTGAGGATGAGTTTCTTAGGTCCATAGGGTTTGTAAGTAATGGATCGTAAGGATCAATTAATTCCAAATTACATGATTGTGTGATTACTTAATGTTTTTGCTCTTCTAAATAAGCAATTAAAATTGAATTAACAAATTTTCTTGAAACCTTAGATCAAACAAGAAACTTTTCTCATACACCAAGAAACTTTTCCCATACACCATGAAACTTTTCTCTTCCGATTATTGTGTTATTTTTTCATGTTTATAGTATACTCATATTCTTAAACCATATTTAAATGTGAAATAACAATTATTTTATTTTTTATTTTATATTTGGCTCAAAATTGGTTTCACGGATCAGGATTTCTATCTTGAAGGTACCGCCTTTAACTGGATTAAAAGCAACGCAACCGGTGCTCGTTCTACCATCTTCCTAGCCGGTCTATGGTGGACGTGGAGACACCGAAACCAGATGTGTCTCAGTGTTGAATCCTGGTCCCTCACTAGGATCAATTTCCACGTTCAAAATGTGGTGGCAACAATCGAAACCAGACTGCATTCTGAAGCTATACACCACCCTGAACGCATGGTTTGTTGGAATAGCAGTAATTATAATTGTTTTGTGCTCAATGTGGATGGAAGCTGCTTGGGAACACCTATTCGAGCTGGTTTTGGTAGAATCATCCGGAATTCTGCCAGTTTATTTATCTCAGGTTTCTCCAGTTATCTTGCAACAACTTCTGACATTTTGTTTACAGAGCTTACAACAATCCACTGAGGTCTTCTTCTAGCCATAGATTTAGGCATTGACGAAATGGTTTGTTACTCATATTCCATGCTCTCCATTCAAGTCATCACTGAGCGTGCTTCCATTTATCATGCTATGCTGTTTTAATTCAAGATATTAAGGATCTCTTATCCATAAGGAATTTCTCCATTCACCATTGTCTCAAAGAATGAAACCAATGTGCAGACTTTTTAGCTAAACTCGGTGCCACGTCCAATGAAGAGTTTTCTACTCATGATACTTCTCCAAGCGACCTTCTCCCGCTGATCAAGAACGACACCATGGGAGTTCTCTTCCCTAGAGCTTAAGGCTTTTCTTTTTTTCCTTGTTGTTCACTTTTCTTTCTCTTTTTAGCTTTGTAACAAAAAAAACAAAATTTTCTCGTGCACCGCATGGGTATACACACTAGTAATATATAAAGTTGATTGTTAAATACTTAAAGTGACTTGAAATCGTCAATAATTGACTCAGAACTAATACATGCACTAATTTCCCTTTCAATATAAACTGACATGCTATCTACAGAAAGTCACGTTCCATCTTGTTTCTTAATTTAACAATATGTAATGAACAAAAATCATTGAAATTTGCAAAGGAAACAAAGTAAAGTGCACTAGACAAGAAAAATGGGTTTATTAAAGCATCATTTACAATTTGGTCAAATTAATTATGCTAAATTTCAAAATATATATATATATATATATATATATATATATATATATATATGATGAGGCGGCCGTGGCCCCCCGATTCCGCCACTGAGATATGGTTAGCAACAAATTAGCATAAACTAACTAACTGAAATAGAAAATTAGTTAACAAATACATCATCCGGTCACTATTATAAGCAAAAATCAACATTTTATACTCATTCGTTAAATTATGTATGTGGTCTATAATAAAGACCATATACATAATTTAATAAATGAATCTAAAATGTTAATTTTTGAATGCGTTGCGGATTAGACTGCTCTCTTTAAAACGTTTCATGATATTGTATAAAATTGTACAAACAGACATACCATTATCTTCTTTATACGTTTTGTGACACCGTTCAAAATTGTTCTAAAAAACAAAATTTTCTAAAAGGAAAAGATAATCATATCTATTTCGCATAGTCGTATAATACTTTATTATAAGTTTGTTAATGCGATTGAAAAGTTGAAATTTTAATAGCCCAATAATAGGGAAAAAATTATCATATCTATTTCTCAAACTCTTTTTCTTTCCTTTATTTTTCTAAGTTCACAAGTCCTCACTTGCACCACTTATACAATTGACCAACCATTTCATTTTTATAAGCCTCTTTAACACTTTTCATATATATTAAAATAGTTGGCAGCATAATTAATATGTAAAATTTGTATATAAATGCATTCCATATAAACTCTTCATATTTCTATATAAATTGATATTATTAACGTCTCTTGTGAGTGTAAAAGAACTTTACACTGAAAATGTATAATATCTTTAATCTCTAAAGCAAGGGGGCATGTAAGTGTAAAGTGTGATGTAAAATGAAAGTTCTAAAATAGCCCAAAAGAAATGGAAGCCCACGAGAAAGAACGCAGAGGAGCACGAAAAGAGAGATTGAATATTCGATTTGAATACACGATACGAATACGAAGGTGGAGGTAAAGTGAAATTGAAATTGAAATGCGGTGGAGATTGTTCCATGGATGGGAAGTCTAACCTTCCGATCAAGTCTGATTCTTCTTCTTCCCCACCGGACTTCCTCCGCCACGTTCAAGCCGCCTTGAAGCGTCACCGTCCTCTTGGTATTTATTCCCTTTTCCTTTTCAATTCAACTTAGCTAGGGTTTTCAATTTTCAATTAAGGTTTCTAATTTAATTTATTTAGGTACAGGGAAATCCAATATCATTAGGCCAAGACGCACGATTCTTCGTCAACCACCGCATGATTCAATCTCAAACACAAACAATGATTCACCTGAAGCTACCACTGTTATTGCCCCTTCTCAAGATGCAAATGTTCACAATAAAGTTCCACAGGGTAATTTTCTTTTTTAATAAACCCAATTTGGTACCTCATAATTTTCTTGCTGCCCAATTTAGTCGGTGACGAAACAAAAAGTACTAAATTACTCTCTAATACGTCAAAATTAAAATGTGAGAGACTAATTTGAGTAGTAATTTTGTCACTTACTTAATTGGGTCACTAGATAATTGTGAGGGACCAAATTGAATCTTTACTCTGTCTTTTTTAAAATTTATATTTTTGTTTTGTTTTGTTTGCTATGTCGTGCTTGTGCTTGTGCATATTCCGAATATGTTTTTAACAATGCAGGGGCCAGTGATGAAAAGGCCATTGAGTTGGAGAATTTGTCTTCTTATATGAGTTCACTTGGATTCACAGAAATGGAGTATATAGAAGGCAACCAAGCGGAAGCTTCGATTGGATTACACGATGATTCAAAGCAACCAAAAATTCAGCAGGTTGAGCCTGATTTCAGTTTGAGATCCGACAGAGGGATGAGTTGTTCTATGTTGCCGAGGAGAGCTACGGTTACACGGGATAATTTGCAGCAGTTTAGAAACTTTCTAAGTCAGCCAGCGACACAGTCTTCGGTTGTAGGACCTTCGTGTGCGACAACTACCTCGGTTCATTCAACTTCAGCTCCTATGATGAATTCAACAACCCGTTTGCATCTAGATAGTGGTTCACGCGTGGTTGCTGAACCTTTAGGAGAGATTGGTGTTTATCCTATAACTGAAAGAGTTATGGAATCAGAAAATACAGATAATTCTGGTGAAAAAGACAATAACATGTCAGTTGATAAGGCTGCAACTGTTGTGCAAGCTTCTGATTCTTGTGCTGGTGCCGAGTTGGCATCAAAAGAGAGTGATCAATCAAATAAGCACCAAGAATGCATGTTAAAAGAATCTGGCAATTCGAAACACGCTTCTTCTGATGGTGATAAGTTAACCGAAGGGAAAGAGCCTGCAGATGTTGCTCACGTACAGCGTCAGGCTCCAGTGCCCAAAACACCATCTTTGGATGTTAAATCTGAATATTCTAAGTTAGAAAAACCAGAGAAGGCTGCGAGTAGTAAAGGTTCATCGGTCGCTAAGAAAAGGTCTTATGATCCTGATTTATTTTTCAAGGTTAATGGAAAGCTTTATCAACGTCTTGGCAAGATAGGTAGTGGTGGAAGCAGTGAGGTGCACAAGGTGATTTCATCAGATTGTAGGATATATGCACTTAAGAAGATCAAACTCAGGGGCCGTGATTATGCTACTGCTTTTGGGTTTTGTCAAGAGATCGAATATCTAAATAAGCTGAGAGGAAAGGATAATATTATACAGCTTATAGATTATGAGGTACTGTACTCAGCAACTGGTCTATGTCATAATATACTAGTAGCTCTTGCTTTTAGTTATTTATGTTTTACAACTCTCTTCAGATGTTTGATAACACTAGAATATATAATCACTTATTGCATTCTCATGGTCAATTTGTTGGGGCTTTAGTTATTCTCTTTTTCAGAAATAAATTTTGTTTGAGTTAATTTTCACGGGCTTGTGTTTGTCTTGCTACTCTTTTATATGGTCTAGTGAATTAAATTTTTGCTTAATCCTGTATTTAGGTTACTGATAAGGCTTTGCTTGAACAAGTTATGAAAGGCTCTCTTAGTAATAAGGATGGCCGAGTCAAGGATGATGGTTATATATACATGGTACTTGAATATGGCGAAATTGATTTAGCTCACATGTTGTCCCAGAAATGGAAGGAGCTGGGTGGATCCAACGAGACCATAGATGAGAACTGGCTTCGATTTTACTGGCAGGTTTCAAATTTACAAACAATTTATGTTCTCTCTAAATATTCGAAACAATGCAAATAACATTTACATGCTTGTATCCACGTCTAATTTTATGTGTTCTTGATGTTTGTTCAATTCTTCATATTTCAGAGCTTGAAATGTAGTTTTATTCAAGTCTCATTCACATACTATTTTATTCACAATAATCAAATTTGACATGATATTATTTCGTCAATGTTGCCATTTTTTCTCCATTATATGATTATGAAATGTAGAACTTTGTCTTTTCTCGCCGGGCTTGGCTAATTTAAGCTAGCTTAGACTGTTTTATTTGAGGAAACTAGCTTAGACTGTTTTGTTGACACCTTTTGCAGCAAATTCTTCAAGCTGTCAATACTATTCACGAGGAACGTATTGTGCACTCTGACTTGAAGCCTGCTAACTTCCTCCTCGTCAAGGGTTCCCTAAAACTGATTGATTTTGGTATCGCCAAAGCAATAATGAGCGATACTACTAATATCCAACGAGAATCACAGGTGTAGTTTATTTTCAATCTCTCCTCTTCTTCCGACTCACTTGTTAATATGCCACATTGTTTCCCCTACCTTGTGGTTGTGTACTGCTTATTGAATATATGGTTTGTTCTGCTTTTTTAAATTTACAATTGAAATCATTTCTATTGACTTGAGTCCAAAGAATGTATTATTTTAAAGCAGTTTTCTTATCGATTCTTTAATGATCATGCTTCTGTATTGAATAGGACATACTCCCTCCGTCTCAAATTATATGACGTTTTGGGCATTTCACACGTATTAAGACATGTAACTAATTTTGTTTGGGAAAAAGATATGGGAGTTGTTTTACAAAATTGTCCTTAATAAATGGTATGAGAAAGATAAATTAAATAATTAAAAAAAGATAGAGTAATAAATAGTTAAGGGCATAATAGGAAAAGTAACATTAATGTTTCATTAGTATTGTAAAGCGACTTGTAATTTGGGATTTTTTTTCTTCCCAAAGCGACTTATCATCTTTTTACTTTTCATCCCAATTTTATAGGAACTATCAAATTGACTTTTAAGTATTAAATTTTTACTAAATTGTTTTTCCAAAGTGTAGGTTGGTACTCTGAGTTACATGTCTCCAGAAGCATTTATGTGTAATGAGACTGATGTGAACGGAAACATCATCAAGTGTGGTCGGCCGTCAGATATCTGGTCTTTGGGATGCATCCTTTATCAAATGGTATATGGGAGAACCCCCTTTTCAGAATACAAGACATTTTGGGCCAAATTTAAAGTTATAACAGATCCAAATCATGAAATTAAGTATGAACCACTTTCAAATCCATGGCTAGTAGATCTTATGAAGAGGTGTCTAGCATGGGATCGCAATCAAAGGTGGAGAATTCCTCAGTTACTCCAACATCCTTTTCTTGCACCTCATGTACTGCCTCATCCAACTTTGTCCCAACACAGTAGCTGTAAATTTGTACAACTCATTGCTGAAACTTGTACATGTGACCCTGAAGCTTTCCAACTTTGTCAGCAGCTCCAGAGTCTTCTTGTTAATCCACTCGAGTTAATGATTCACTCACTAAACTCACCAGATCAACAAAGAAAATTGTTGTCCCAAATGTCTGAACTCTGCATTCAGCTGCGGGAACGTTTGATAGATACTGATATCAAGTAACTGGTGGCTGGTTATTCAATTTTTTGGGTTTTTTTGTGCAATATGTTTTTAGTAGGTTAGTGTGTAGCTAGTGAATCAATATAGTACATATCTTGTATAAACTGTAAGTCAGGAAGAAACACGAGTTTTAGTGATTGTTTGAAAAAGCAAATTACATATCTTCTTGTTGTGCATCTCGTTACACATCTTGAATCTTAATTGATGCTACAAGGCAGTATGTTGGTAAAAAAAAATAAATTGACAATGCTTGTCGAATTGTGTAATTTACTAATTCAGCTGAGCTGAAGGAGGGGTGTGTTTCTATTTTATTTTTCTAGCTTATGTTTGTGAAATTGGAATTGTGGTTTATCTAGAATTTGTGCCTTTTTAAATACACTCACAAACCTGAACCTGTCATTGATTCATTATAAACTTTCCTCATGTCCAGGAAAAGAAAACCTATTATTTTCTGCGCCAAAAAATAATGACAAAAGAACTTTTAACCACACAGGAACAAAGTCCCTTTCATCCAACTCTACTTTGATGAGTTATCCAAGATTTGACATTACGCTTTCTTATGAAAATTACAATATTTTCCTGTACGTGAATTTTTGAAAAGTTCATAATTCAGATTTCAGGGGCATCATTACAATCTTGAACAAATTTCCTGATTCCTATAGTTCCACTAAGATGAAAGTAACCTGTGAGGAATTACAAGTCTATAACTATAAATTAAAAATAACACTTTCAGCTGCACATATTATTTTTCAATCCACAAGTATCATTATAATTTATCCTCTAAAGTATACTCTTTCCCTTCAAAAATCAGTTTCTACCATCAGGAGACACTTGTCACATCCTAAATAAGTTTGAAAACGTACTTTTTTTCCTTTCATTAAGAATGTTTAAATCTTGCAGCTAACATGTAAAACAGATAAAAAAGAACTATTCTTAAATGGGGAGCATATTTTCCTTTTGTTTTTCCTGCTACTGGAAAGTTCAAATTGCTACTAAAAAAACAGTAACAAATCATTATATAACATTAAGGCCGGCTGATGAAGGGCATATTAGTATATTACAGTACATAAAGCAAACAGGGTCTCTTCAGCAACTACTCCAATCCATACTTTACCATTTTTAACTTCTTGATACAATCTCAGCAAATTTCCAGAGTAAACAAGTGCAGTCATTAATGATAACTTGATAATTCTGTGATCCACCTCCAGTGACTTGTTTGCACCAGAAGCAGCTGCAATATCAGTGACCTTAACTCGTCATTCTACTCTTCTTTAGAGGACAATTTGTAAGAGGCTTCTGCACGGGCTTCCTCCAACATCATCAATAGTTCCTTCACAAATGGAGTCTTTGTACCATGAGTAATCCTTAGTATATCCACAGCCTTCGTCAATGATTTAACAGCTTCCTCCGTGTCTCCAAGATACCTATATCAAGACCATTAAACTCAAAACAGCATAAAATATAACTATCTTTTTCTACTAGGTGACATTGGTTACATGGACTTAAAACTATTAAACTAGAAGTACAAATTAACTCTGTTTTGTTTACATACGGATATTATCATTGATAAATTGCTGGCGTAAATTTGTTTGAATTATTTTTCAGTTATATATTATCATACTATAATAGTTTGACCATGTCCTTGTTGGAATGTGACGCATGTAGATAATATATATATATAGACACACACAAATGTAATGTGTGGGGGAGAGAAGCATGCTATTTTATGTCCTCATAAATGCTTTATTAGTAGAAGAATTTAATATTCACACTGAATATATATGAGCTTCAGTTGAAAGATGCTAACCATTCAAGTTTTCCACAAGTATAATATTGCAAGCCAAGCAAGGGGTGAACAGCTGGATACACTCCTGTAATGAAGTAATACAACCAGCATTGGATGTCAGCATCATTTGTGAAACTTCTTCTCAAAAACATTCATGGTAAGTTTCAGTACACAAAACACAGTGAATAGCTATTCACAGGTAGCAGATTATCAATACTACAAGATAACTAAGTTGGGTTTCAATTTAGTACCAATATTTTTGAGAAAATAGCTTTTAGTCCATCTATGAAACAAATTTAAGACAGCATGATCATAAATTCGTGTCTGGCATACTTTCCATAATTTTTTGCAGACCTGACTAAGAACGTAGTAAAAATTCACAACTTAAAGCCACTTTTGATTGATTAAACAAAAAGGATTCAAGATTCGATGTAAATTATTGAAGGAAACTGTAGCTATACTTTAGAACACATAATGTGCAGAGAAATGTGTGACAAAGGTAGGAAGGTGTCTGTGTTCTAAGGCTTCATTGTCCATCATTCCTCCATCTGTTTATTCTTTTCCGCCCTAAAAATATACTTGGCTTATTCAATCACCCGGTCCCTTAACTTAATTGATTGTCTCAATTTGGTCCCCTAACTATAATTTGTACCAATTTGGTCCCTTATGCTTTGCTCCGTTACTAGTTTTAGTCCTTTTTGTTAGTTTCTCTCAAAAAAACGTTAACAGAAAGGACTAAAACTAGTAACGGAGCAAAACATAGGGGACCAAATTGGTACATAAGTTAACGTTTTTTTGAGAGAAACTAACAGAAAGGACTAAAACTAGTAACGGAGCAAAATATAGGGGACCAAATTGATACAAATTATAGTTAGGGGACCAAATTGAGACAATCAATTAAGTTAAGGGACCGGGTGATTGAATAAGCCAATATACTTCTATGTGACATCGTATCAAAATATTGTGCATAGCACTGATGTATTTGAAACCTTCTGGGATGTTCAATTAACACCTAACTTGCAACCTTAACCTTTTCAATGTGGACTTAATCTTCTTTACCTCCACAATACCTTACATGATTTTTGCTAAAATTAAGAATTTTCATTTTTCTAATGCGACCAGGAAAAAGCAAAACTAGCAAATATTTGAAAAGCAAGATGAAAAACTACGAAATGAAAGCAACAACTGAAACTACCAACAGAATCAATGCTAAGGAAGCTTTTAACAGTGTCGTTTATTGAGGATAGAAGTTTGCAATGACATACTTTGATAGATTGGTATGGTCAATTTGCAATATGCTAAAGCTTCTCTCCAACATTCCAGCTTCATTAATGACTGCAAAGGTAAAATATCAGGTCTTTAGATTCATTAATTCACAGTTGAAAATCAATTATTGCATAAATGGGCTATACACTTCATCGTTTCCACGTGCCTTTGATATAACGATTTGAAACAGCAGCAGACAAGTAGAGCTTTTTAATTTTAATTTTTTAGTTTTTGAATCACAAAATATATATATAGAAAAAGGTGCAACAGGTCCAAAACGATACAACAAACGAGAGAACAAAACACTCCCCCGTCAACACAGCAAAGGTACTGAGGGTGGCAAAACGCCAAACTCACTGTACCAGGGAAAAACTATTTAATTGATACATGTCTAAGAGTTTTCTAATGTGCAGAAAATCAATAAAGAAATAAGATGTGTAATAATGAAAACTGAGGAAATATGACCGGTTCCAGGATCATCCAAAGTAGAATATAAACCAATCCGTATATCTATTCATTAGTATATAATATATCAAACAGGCCACTTAACAGCAAAAGATTTGGTTTGTACAAAGTACTGAAAAGGAACAAAAAATATAAATGTTGCACAATACAAATCTCCAAAGGAGTTGTACTAGGTAAAACATGGATGGAAAGGTTGTACTTGATATTATCAAACAATATATATTAATCAGAAAACAATAACAATATTAGATAGAGAACTATAAGGACAAGCTTACCTTCAAAATTGTCTCACGTGTTTGCATCAAATTGATCGAGAAAGGATGATATAGTTTTGTTTGCAGTTTCTCGATCATTTTATATATGGAAATAGCTTCATGATAATCTACATATAGTTAAGGATTTGACTTCATGGACATAAACTGTAAATCAATTTCCTTTATTCACGAACCAAGGCTCCCATAAAGGATAAGAAAGAAAAAAGATTGGAATGCAAAAGGAAAATTGTCAGGGTGATAGCAATTACAGTATCAAGTTGTAGTCAGAAATGTTAAAGGATACTGCCACTAGAAGAAGGCTTAGAAGCTTCTTCTGATAGAAATTTTATTTCAGTTGCAATTTGCTTTATCTCTTCCTTGTCTCTAACTAACCCACATTCTTGGCATTGAAACGCTTTCCCATCTTTAATTTAAAAACAAAAAAAAAAGAACGTCACTAACACTTGGTGGACCATTTATTTTTTTTATCTCAGTCTTATATTCATAAAAAGGAGAGGATTCCATCAGACTACAAAACTTATAGCCAGTAAAAGATTATGATGTTCCTTTTCAGCTACTAGACATTGTTGGATCCTTAGGTCATACCAGTTGTGCGGAGCAAGAAACCATCACATGTTTCATTTTTGCATCTGTATCCTTCTAGAATTGCATTTTCTTGAACATCTTCATACTGACCCTTCAAAACTAACTTAACTGAATTAGCCAATGACAACATTCCAATTTTACTGAAATTACTATGATGTGAAGCCAACAAGAAAATATTCCAGATTAAGTGATGTAGTAAGTACCACTTTGGAACAGAGGGGACAAACACAAGTGAATAGGTACTGCTCTTTGAGGGCCTTTTGTCGAGTCACAGTGCTTCCAGCTGTCTCTATATAACTTATCAATACCTTAAAAAAAAATACAGAATAGCAAGTATTAAACTTGATGTGGATAAAAATAAAGATGTAATGTAATACACCATCCGTCAAATAATTTTAAATTGATTAGTGACAACTATCATCACCTATTGGATATGAGATGTGCCCTAACTGAAACCTTTACAAAAAAGAAAGTTTCAACTGCCAAGTTTTGGCCGAAATTTGCATAGAAATGCTATATATACTAGTTTTCCACAATTTTGTAGAGGCAGAATTGCACCTCTAGTAGTTTGACTTCCATTTATATCCTTAAAGAGGTCACTATAGCAGTTCCCCAAAGAGGTTCCAGTTAAAAATGGATATATCTTAGTGTAAAGCGAGATTGAGTTGACACAAAATATATGAAGCTAACATGAGAACCTATGCTTGACGATGTATAGAACAAGCTACACTACGAGACATAACTTTCAAAGTGAAAGAAACCCTGGAATTCACAATGGACAATCCTACAATTATGAAACAATATGGTTAACTACTTAACTCCTAACACTATGCCCAAGTTTTGCTGAGTCTGTATTAATAATCTTTAAATGACATCTCTTGCCCTGTAAACAAGTGAACTAAATATTGCAAATGGTAATTTCCAAAAAAAATACATACCTCGGTCCCTTTAGGCACATGTTGCATAGCACGTACGGATGCTACCCTTCCATCAAAAACCAATACTGAATTGGGCAAGCAGCTATATGGTAAAATCACAATCAGAAGGATAACAAGAAACAGGAGGAAGACATTGAAAAAAATTCAGAACAAAAAATAAGTGGTTACCTGTGATTGATAATGGAAACAACAGGATACAATCCTGTTCCCAGAGGTCTTAACTCACTGTCACAAATGGTATGCGCATTACATGCAAACTGCAGGAACAAAGAGATCATCATAACATTGAGTGCGCTGTGTGATTTCAAATGAGAACAACTGATGAGCATTATATCAACTAATTTAAGTTTGGAAGCATAAAACCTTGGAAAAAATTTCTGCAATCTCTTTAATATTGATTTCAGGCCATTGTAGTATTAAGTGTACAAGATTAGCCATCTGTGCATACAACACCAGCTGCTCCTCTTTGATGTCAGACATGTCTTCATGGAATTGATAGTTAAAAAAGAACATTTACCACGTACATGTTGAAAATGGAGAAAAATACAGTAAAGCTTAAAAAGGATACGAGCCACTAATGCCTCCACTAACTTGTAGTTGTCCATAGCAGTGCTTGGAATGATCTACAAATAAAATTAATATTAAAATTCTTTCATGACTGTTCAAAGTTCATATCAATCATCCATGGTTGTGAAAAGCTTTCTAAATACACAAGAAAAATCTTGAAGCCTCAAAAACAAATTTAAGGATAATAATCCCTCAAATGCAATTTTATGAAGCCAAAACATTGATTTTCAGAAGAAAAAACAGTTCTAACTTAAATAGCACTAATGCATTACCCAAAATAAAACTTTCTTCGCATTTACCTTCTCATCTTGCAGCTTCCTTCGAAGATAAAGTTTGAGCATCAACCGTATCGACGGTGTAACAGATTTTCTCTTGTTGGTGTCTAGCCTTGAGAGTGCTTGACATTCAAGACGATGCAACTTCCACTCCGATTTCTGAATATGATCAAAAGAACCACAATAACACATCATATCAATTTTACTGTTCCACTATCTATATTGTATCATGTAAACCAACACTCCTTGTGCTTCTATTAGACTATAACTGTTACATTCTTCCTAACAGTCTCGTGTTTGACACATGTTACTACGTTCAATTAATTTACTTTTTCGTGTTCATGTATTTTCATTTAAAAAAAAAAATAATAATAATTCAACTCTATAATTGAAAAACACATTGTTTCGGAAGATTTGAAAGTATGATAAGAAAGGATACAAGACCTGACATGGTGTTCCGCAATACCAAACAACTTGACAACGTGAGCATTTGCTAAGGTTAGTTGTTGAGAAACATCCATCACACCTTTTTTGGGTTGGAACACAAACATATGGCTCTTGGCTAACAATCACTTCTCCTGCAATGCAAACACCAAAAAGAAAACACACTCAACATTCTCCATGACTGATGTTTAAATTTTCATTGAAATTAATGAGAGAGAGTGAGAGTGACCTGGGTAGAAATCCCTAGTAGTAAAAAGAGAACGACCCTTTTCTGAGACGGTGTAAACTGTTAAATTACAATTCTTCAGTGCTCTTTGCAGTTCCTCCATTTCCGTCATCCCCACTTTCTCTTCCTTTATTTATTTTACTCGACCCGATGGTTTCAGAATAGCAGGCCTAGGGAAGACTGTTTTCTTTTCCTTTTATCTTGTCAACCGTTAGATTCATCTAATGGGTAATTTTGAAGGAGAGGAGCATCCAACTCCCAAAAACTCATTCATTAACCTCGGGTTATCCGCCTCTGTATATACATCACAGCCTTAGGTACCTACAACTACTACTACTATTCACTTCTTCAATTCTGTTTGTGCATGTCCATGGTTGGTACCATTTCATTTTGCCATGAATTTTCCTACTTACATTCCTTATTTTTGCTTTATATTTATCAGAGAGCTTTATTTATAACCCTATTCATTTTGTATTTGCAAGAACGTGAAATTTTCATCTTTTTTCTTTGCTCTAATGATTACAAAATTGCTATGCTTTTCTCCCACATCATTGTCTTGTATGTGTTTGATAAAATGTCTCTTATGGAATAAACTGACTTGCTTTTATATTTAGACTTAGCTTATGATGCTTCTTGATATATGCTACTCTGATATACCTCGGTAACAAGCTAATGTTTCGATCAATTCTTGTGTATGGCTTATTGTTTGCTATAAGTTTTAAATGACCCAGTGATCTTTTTGATAATCACCAATTAACCAAAATCCTTTGTTATATGCTACTCTGATAGGCTACTTATATCAATTACTATGATACTTATATTACCTATATTGAAGTGGACTATAATTACCATTACCATTACTCAGTTGTGTGGAAGTTGACAGTTTTATGCCTATGCTAGCAGTTGCTTCCTTTTATTGATTCTTTGCCAATATTAGGATTTTTCTAGACTTTTATTTATACATATAAAGTTCTTGGCTAATCATAGTATCATTTGCATTTGTGGAAGGATGAAATGAAAGATCAGAATGAACAATCCGAAAAATTACTATACACAACTTTATCATAAGGAAATGAGAGTAAACCCATTTTGGTGATTAGACTTCCAAATGGATTTTCATCCAAATTATCCAAACAAGATAAATTGATAAGAATCACTTTTACGTTAATGTATCCAAACATAAACCAATATACGCTCAACTTAATTTCACCAAAATCAATTTTCACCACCGCAGAACCAAACACTTAGTGCTTTGGAACCCGCAAAGTGTTGGTCTGCAGAGAGGAGAGGGTCAATCTAACACTGATTTTTATTGATGGGGTATTTGTATTTGCTCTTCCTTTCATTCTCTAACAATGTTGATGACAATGGATAGAACATCCAACCGGTGGATTGTGTCTTTCATAAATTGTGCTTAGATTTTGATCTTTTCAGTTTTCAAATTGTCATTTTTTTTTAGTGATGGAGATATGTGTGTATAAGTATTGGGACACCTTTTTTTTACGAGAATATTGTGACACCTTTTCCACTTGTACTCTGTTGGAATTTTTAGATTCTAAAATATGTTTGTTACAATTCTAGGTTAGACAAGACACCTTTGAAGGTTGATGGTATTACAGAACTCTGCATCAACAGCATCGTTGTTATTGGCCACCACAAGGAGGGTTTACAACTACCATCTTTCTACATATACACTCATGACATCCTCAGGTTAGATCATAACCTGTTACTTTCAGTGTTATCTTTCTCTCAGATACCATAGATTGTTAGCTGAACAACTGGGTAGACTAGTTCTAGTTTAAAATATTAGTTACTTATTTAATTTGTGGACCAAATTAAATTCATATTTATTGAACAATTGGAGTAAATTTTGAATTTTGATAATGAAATATCTATTCCTCTATTTTTATCAGCTGTGGATTGCAGTTTGCTGGTTCTATGTGGAAAATCACTCGCAGAGAATGAAACTGCTATATCTATTAAGACCAATAACACCCTCAAGCTCCCTGACAAGAAAGAATTATCCATCATTTTGCATTCAGAATTCAATAAAAGTGTTATGCAACGACAATCCTTCCAATTTAGTTCCTTCATGAATTCTCTTTCCACCAATCAATTTGGCAGGCTTCTCATATGGTCTCCTGAGTTAACTTCGACACATGATGTCGTTTCACAGTATGTCTTGCACCTTTTTCTGTTCTTTGTGTTTTAGACTATGCATTGGTTGGACCCATAATCAGATAGTGAAAACTGAAAAATTATTATGTATCCAAACTTTCTTGTGCTTAAGATGATATCTTGCCAATTTTTCTTTTTTATTTACCTGTTATCATTCCCAGTATGTTTAGGATCTTCTTTTTTCAAATATAATGTTATTCTTATGCAGCAACTTTTGTGAGCTTCCAGTTGGTACAGTATGTGTTGGTGATATCCAGAACAAGGGAAGAGGTTTGATCGGACATTTAGTTTTACCATGATTCTGTCCCTTTTAAGTTATATTTTAAGTTTATATAGAAGTTTCTCTGAGAGCTTAAACTCCCAGGTCGGTCAAAGAATGCATGGGAGTCTCCATTAGGCTGCCTGATGTTTTCTTTTACTCTGCAAATGGAGGATGGACGGGTCGTTCCTTTAGTTCAGTATGTTGTTTCCTTGGCTATCACAGAGGCAATCAAGGATATCTGTGACAAAAATGTAAGCACTTGGTTTTAAACTACTGGCTATATTCCTAGTCTCCTGGTGAATTTGGTTAGGGAAAGTGGTATTAAATTTAACGCTCAAGGCTGTATGCTTTCGGGCAATATAAGACTATAAAGTGTGTGCAAGTTTAATATTCTGGTAAAAGTAATGGTGCTTTTATGTGAATATGGAAAAAACTGTGAAGTTGTATGCAGTATTAGAATGCTGTTATTTGAAAGAATTTCATTTATTATCTACTAAAATGCAAACTTGATCAGTCTTGCTGCGTAACAGCTAAGATATTCAGAATGTGAGTATAAACCTATTAAGCATGAAGGACAAATGGTAGCAAATTTTCTGAAAGGAAGAAGAGTGCAACTCCCATCATCATGGAGTTTCAAAAGCTGAATGGTTTCTGGTTTTGTCATTTTTGTTTTGTTAAATGAAAAATGTTTGCTTTGTGTATGGTCAATTTTTTGAACGAATTTCCATGATTTGTCATAGTATTTTATTTTCAAGTTGTTTGAGCTCCTGTACATTTTTTAACACTTCTCATTCCAGGGATCACCATGCATCGATGTTAGAATCAAGTGGCCAAATGATCTTTACTTAAATGGGTTTAAAGTTGGAGGCATTCTTTGTACCTCAACATATAAATCAAAGAAGTTCAATATCAGTGCAGGTAATAAGGTATTCTTGGATAGCTAATTTCATTCAATGATGACCAATTGCATTTCCATCCCATGTATTATATTTGCTAAACCTGTATATTAAATCCTGTTTGCTGCGGAGAATTTAATTTATTTTAATGTCATTTTAATGAGGTCATATCAAATTCCATGATTTCACAGGAATAGGATTGAATGTCAATAATGAAAAGCCAACAACATCCTTAAATACAGTTCTAAGAGAGTTGTCTGTAGGAGCTTACCAATTTCAAAGAGAAGATGTTCTGGCAGCATTTTTTAACAAATTTGAGAAGTTTTTTGATCTATTTTTGAATCAAGGTACTATTCTAACTATCTCATGAATGTATGTTTTGCGGAAAGGGATTCATCATAGGGAACAGGATGCACTAGTATATAACTGAAAATTGCTTGTTAATTTACCAGGCGCTAAACATCATTATCCTCTATTTCCCCTTGGCCAGGTTTAATTTTTTATTTTATTTTTTATCGCTGTGCTATGTCTTGTAATGGCCTTTACTATTGACTTAGAGGATGAGATATATGGCTGTTACCTTTTGATCCCACAGACTAGGGCCTGCATACTGGGTAAAGTATTGTCTATTTGATCCTCTATCAACCCTGGTTGTTATGACAGAGGATGATGCAAAAGTGGTTAGGTTAGTTAGTTTTTTATTTTCAATAACAAGACTTAGTATAGTTAGTATTTTGTTAGTATAACTCGAGTTATACTAACTTGTGAAAAAATAAATAAAATAATAATAAATCCTAATCAGCATAACTAATCCTAATTAGCAGAATCAAAGGTCATCCTCTTCTTTTTTTTGAACACTATGGCGTAATGTGATCCATGTAGCCGACCCCACTTAATGGGATAAGGCTTTGTTGTTGTAAAGGTCTTCCTTTTCTGATACCGTTTTCCCACAAATGCATCCATATCAGGAAGTTAGAGTTGTTTGTTTGTTAAGACTTAAGCACGGTTAGTTAGTTGGTTAGTTAAATAAATGGGGATAAATGTAGTTGGAGAAGAATTGTTAAGTGGATTTGATAGTTGTGAACGGAGAAATACTTTTTGAAGAAGAAAACCTCGCTCTCCTATTCTCACTCTGTCATTTATTCAATAAAAATGTGCTTTTTCTATCAAACTTACCTTTCAATATTCCATATCTTAACAATGATGGTAGGAGCCTAGTGCACAGGCTTTCTGTACCTTAGTTCGTATACAAGACCGAGAAGAAAAGTCACTCACTTGGCTTTTAAGATCAGAGTCACATGATGTTTTCCCTTACCCCTTATTATTCGTTTATAAGACTTATTTTTTCAATCATTGGCCTTCTCTATTTTTATTTTGTCACCTTAGAACTTCAAAGAGGGAGGGAGAGAGGGAGTCCATTTTAGTTCTCCAAATATGTGAATGTCCTTAGCTTTGTCGTAAGTGTATAGATAGATATGCATAAAATTCAATGTAAATCATTGCCCTCAAATATTTAAATTGGTTCTTGAAGTGACATCAAATCGGTCCCTAGAACAACAAAGCTAATGAGATGGATTCTCTCATCTTAGAGTTTCATATTACCTTGTTATTTATTTGAGATTAACAGAAATCAAATAAGTTGGATCCTTTAAAAATTTCTGAAAGTACATACAGAAATATATATATATATATATAGACCACACACGCATAAAAGTTTTACATGAGAGAATTTCTTCCCAAAACTAATTGCTTTTAATTATTATGAGAGCACCATAGTAAATTTCTGATACAGGGCTGACCAATGTGATGTTGTATACATCTTTAGAAAACCAAATTTGACATTTACTAAAAATAAGAAATAAACAACCAAAGTGTTGTGTTTTTAGTTAAAAATTTATGGTAAGTTGCTCCCAGACATCCATATTTTCTTAAACATTCTATATTTTGTGCTAATTGTTGCCAAGGACATACAATATACTCTACCTTACTGTATCCGATATTTGAGAAAATTTGGAGCTTAACCTATTATGTTAAATGCAGGATTTCAAACCCTAGAGGAACTATATTACAAGACATGGTTGCACAGGTGACTTGAATTTCAAGTATTATGTCTCTGTTTATTCTCTTTTTCATGTGCTTTAATTCTTGTATTTCACTTCAATCATGAAGGAGACGAGTCTGATATTCCCAACATGTTCTCACAATATTAATTACTGAACCCAAATTCATTCGTTTTTGTTAGCAGTGGAACTGAAGTTTTAAACATAATGTTCTTTTCAACATCCTAGTTACGTTTTTATTTGGAAAAAACAAAAACAAAGCATGTTATTGCATACTAGTATAAATGGAATGGTTTATCTGTACATTTGTTTATATATTCAAAATGTCGTGCAGTGGACAGAGAGTTATTGTACAAGAAAAGAATGAGGACAAAGTAGTCGAACATGTGGTAACTATTCAGGTATGATTGACAGAAATAGTCTCTCCTGATTTACAAAAATATCTGAATTGAGCGTTGATCAAGTCCATTGATTTGAAATTTGCTGTATGAAAGAACAGACAATTTCTGCTGTTGATTATTGATGATGAAGTTCGAAATTTTGAAAACTGAAATTGTTATATCAAATCAAAGAATATAATGCATGTAACTTATCTGCTAGCCACATTCAATGTTTATATTGATAGTTTAAATTTGATTGTCAACTTGACATCATTACTGGAAATAAATAAAATTTATTATATCGATAGTTGCTTTTATTTGTAGGGTTTGACGTCCTCGGGATATTTGTTGGCAGTCGGTGATGACAACCAAATGTGTGAGCTTCACCCTGATGGTAATAGGTAATGGACAAGATATCTTCTTCTTCTAACTACTTGATTAAGTTGTTGACAAAATATTTCTTGAACAAAACATTGCACTTATTTGAACTTTTGAAATTTGAAACACACATATAGTTATCAGAAATAGTGATCTGTCTCATCTAGCTACATCTTTGAATGAACTGAATATTTCAAATTATGCTATTGCATGACCTGATTATGATATAAATTGAAATTCAAGACAATTTTCTGCTATGCTTACAGCTTCGACTTTTTCAAAGGACTGGTCAGAAGGAAACTTGACTGAAAAAGATTACATGGCTCATATCACAAGAGGCAGCATATCTTATGTACTTTTCTACAAATTAACTAAGGATTAGCATTATAGCTAAAAAAATTAATAAATCAAATGTTTCATATGTTTTTGCGATTAGAATTATAGAGCTTTTGTATTCTAGTTTGAATTTCCCTCAAACTTATCACGCTTTTTCCTTGTCTGGTCAGGCAACATATTCTATATTATGTAGTTGCAACTAAAATAAATTATATTATTTCTCTGAATAGGACCAAGCTCATGATTGTTTAGTTAATCATTTGTAAGGAGTGTGGTGGTCCTTCTTCGCCAGCTATAAAATGATTTGAAATTATATTGAACTGTTTCTATAATTCACTCATATTGTTGATTAGATGCTTAATTAGGTCATATTGTTGACTGTCTGTCATCCATCTACCACACCATTAAGGTGTCATATACCTTCTGTAAACTACTAGTACTGCTTTGGATTAATCTTTGCCATAATGACAAACTTTATTTTCTTTTGTCTTAATCTTCTGGTTTTTAGGGGAAGAACTCTGATAATCTTGAGTTCTGCGAAAAATAAGTCAAGTTTGGTCAATGATTGTTTTTACTCATGATTCAAATCCAAGTTCTCTGAAACAATTTGTCTTTAATTATAGCTTATTTACACTTGACATCAATTACTTGATTTCGTTCTAACATACAGTGCTTTTTCCACATTCAACTTTAATAATAAAAATAATAATATTTGTATTGGCTTAATGGTTCTCACGTATCAGTCTTAACTTTAACGTACTAGATCCATAATAGTTGTTGTGTTGCGTTTACTTGTATTTTGTAGATTTTGTTTTGTTTAATTAATTAGTTGAGATTTTTGTATTTATTCAACAAAGAACAGCATTGTACTACTATTGTGCTGAGTTATTATATTAACATTAAAAATAGCACTCAACATTTCTTTTTTATTTATTTCTTTATTCTGGTGAACTTGTTCTCATTGTCATCATTCATTTTGGAGAACAAAAGACACACCAATGTTCACCAATCACCACAAATGGACAGCATTCGATTTCCATAGTGTTTTTTGTCATATTCCACAATTTCATCGCATCATAATACTATTCTTTAAGACATATTTACACTGACAAGATAGAAAATACATTCAAACAAATAAATTTTGTTCACATTATCTGTATGTGTTTAATTATGAGACCCGTATAATATTCTATGTTGTCGTGTTCTGATTCTAATTCCAATTGTAATTAAAATCCACCACACCATGAAGACAACCTTATTCTCAACAACAAAAATGTCCATGACCAAGCAGCTCTATGTGGCATCCTATGTCTCCATCATTCATAATGATGAAGGTTGAGTCATTCTCAAAGGGTAGTAAAAGGGAAGATAAGCTTTCATCTCATGATCATTGGTGAAACTGAAAGGCTACTAGTAAGAGTGGTTTTGTAGGCTTTTTCTTTTTTCTTCTTTTGAGAACTGAATCTACCTATAAGCTACATTACTCTTCCGCAAAATTTGGTTAATTTTAACTTTAGGTTAATTAAATTTAATGGGGTGTTGGTCCGTCTCTATAGGAGACAGTGAATGCCCTTGTGACTTGTTGGCAAGCAGCTATTACTTGTCACCACGTCTCGAGCCCCATATTGGAGAGTAGTGTTCCTTTTAGAAGTGATTTTATGGAATGTAGTTGGTAATTTGGTATACGTCACCATCATACATAGTATCAAGTTTAATTATAACAATAATAATAATGTAGAAGGTCGTAATTAATCTAGCTGTCTAGAGAATATTAATTGGTTTCAAGTTCTAACACTATTCCACTAGTTTGGAATTTCATTAGAACTTCACGGTAATTTTGTCACTAGAAAGTAGAAACGAAGCTTCTCTATATATATGTACAAAAATATGTAATTCAATATGTGGACAAAAATAGTACAGTAGACAGAAGATAATGTTTGTACTTCAAAATTGTGAAGATGGTGTTGTGCTATCCAGCTTGGTGTTATTGTCAAATAATTACTCTATAAACACACATATGCTAGCTGTTGATCCATGATGTCTTTGACAATCATTATATGAATGAAAAGGATTGAGATAATTGATAGGTCCGCAAGTGTACGGAAATATCTGTTTTAGTATAAAAGGTTTGTCGAATTCACAGAGACCAATGTCAAGTACCGTAATTAATTGTTACGTTGTTTATCTAAGGCGATTCTAAATTATGTGGGTGAAAAACTAGGAAAATGAATAAGTTTGATTAACTAATTAATAAACGAGTGCCCG
>Ga0228710_1002322_pt1 | contig 29907 bp, 19 predicted proteins | sample MedpolnodulmetaG_FD_177995 | JGI IMG/M metagenome (GOLD analysis project Ga0228710, IMG submission 177995) | Root nodule microbial communities from Medicago polymorpha collected in Santa Monica, California, United States - pink nodules | ecosystem: Host-associated > Plants > Roots > Nodule...
GGGTGCAGCTGTCCTGAGACCGTGAATCACTTGTTTTTTGGTTGCGACATATTTAGCAGTGTGTAGTTCTTGGTTTTTCAGTGGTTGGGCCTCTCCTGTGTTGTTCCTAGTATGGCTCACGAGCATCTTCTTCAGTTCAGACACCTTGTGGGGTTACCTCGTTCTTCTCATTTGTTCCTCAGGATAATCTGGCTAGCTTGTGTTAAGGTTATTTGGAAGGAGCGGAATAATCAAGTTTTTAATAACATCGCTTTGGATTCACATAGCATAGCAGACAAGGTTAAACAACTATTTTTCCTTTGGCTAAAGTCTAATATGCACATCATTGCTTTCCTCTATCATGATTGGCGGCAACACCCTTTACCTTGTATGAGTGTTATGGTGTGATTTTATTATTACTTCAGTTTTCATTGCGGTGTTTTTTCTCTTGACACTGGTGACTTATTTTTGTAAATTTTGGTAGTGTTTTTCTTTGCTCATCTTGTGCGAGATGAATCACTCTTATTAATGTTATATTCCATTTTGGCTTGTTCAAAAAAAAATAGAGAATTCAATACAAGATGGGATGTTGGAATGAATACGGAAACTAGCTTCCAACAGAGTCGCCTTAGCTAAGCTAGGGGCAATTTCGTTTGCTTGTCTTCTAATGAAACTCACATCAGAGTTTATAAGATCAGTACATAGCAGGTGTACACAATTACTAATTATAACACTAAAATCTGATACACCATTCTGCTTTCTGTAGATGTTATTCACAACCGTTTTTGAGTCTACCTTAAAATCCATATTGACGAGATGCAGGTCCCTTGTCCATTCCATTGCTTTTAACAGACCAATTGCTTCCCCAGTATCAACATCCTATTTTATGTAGTTAAAATAGATTTATTTTACAAAAATCCTTTTTTTAAAATGTTATCCATGAATACCTGTAAATGTTTGCGAGTACTTCAAAAGTATGTTGATTATCTGCATGGATATGAGGCGGACACGAGTATCATATTAATGCAATGGGACAAACACATAACTCTCTACTTTCAATTTATTTAACCATTAAGTGTTTGATAAATGGAGAATTATAGGTTTGAACTTGCAACCCAACATATTAAATATCAATGCATCATTTAACTATGTGAGTTGTACTTACATGACTATGAACAATATGTGCGCATGCACGATTATCACGTTATAAATACAAAGTTTTGATCGTTATTTAGCTAGCTTTGACTAATATTTGTCAGAGAATTTGTTGACATATAAAGTAGGTTTTTTCTGCCGAACTAAATTTACAATATACATAAAAGACAAGATTTCAAATTTTTTACCACTCCAACCAAATAATTGATGGTAAATATTTTTTTTGTTACGAATGATAGTAACTATTTCAAAAGGCACAAACACTACAATAACAATATATGTCAAAAATATATTGTAAAAAAAACAAAAATCAAAAATCACCTGAAGGATTATTTTGAATGTTGTTTGGCCCATTCTAAGCTAAACCTGCATATTTTATGTAAATTTTAAATTTTAAGACAAATTAGACAATAGACCATCATGTTTGTAAGAATGTAAATCAGGTGAAACCGGGATAGTTCTGATGTAAATCATGGTAACAAAAATGAAATTACATACATGGTCAATAGAATTAGACTTGCCTGTTTTTGCAATTTAGCTCGATGAACTAAGTCAAACCAGAAGACACGATTTAACATGTAATTGGAAGGGGAAAAAAAATTAGCATATAGACACGATTTACTTGTCATTAATATTTAATGGAAGATTGATTTTGAATAAAAGGGAGAATTAGATGACATTTAGGGATTTGAGATTTAGGGAATTAGGAATTTGAGATTCAATTTAGGGATATTGATTTTTGGTTTAGGGACTACTTTCACTTTAGTCCATGTGACACATCATATGTCATGTCATCGTATAACTTGTGCCACATCATCACTTAACAGAGTTATTTAACATCAGAGATTAAGGTGATAACGGAAATGCAGAGTCATGACTTATTTGTATTTAATTCTGAACCAGAGATCTTTATGACAGCGAAGTGCAAAATTAGGGATTAAAGTGACTATTTGTTTTTTTTTTCTTTCTTTACACGGCAATTGTGCATTTGTGATTGATGTTAGTTTGGTCGAATTTTAAGTTTTTAACATCATACAAAACTTCCTTAAAAAAAAAATCATACAAAACAAAAATACCAAATACTTGTCACCAACAAAAATACAAACGATAGTACTAAGAGAAAATAAATACGTACTGTACATTAGTGTACGTTGATATCAAATATGCTAAGGCTTAATGAGCTCAAAAAAACATCGTATAGAAGGAGCCCCCTTAACCATATATGCATTGGGAATTTGGACCAATTACCATGTGAATATTTATCAACCTTCAATTTTTAGACAAGTCTTTGTTGATTCAAATTAGATATACGTACAAGAAAATGTGTAATTACTAATTAGTGGCATTCACACTACTTAGTCAAGAACTGTCTATTATCCTTCTTTGTCATATGAGAAATATAATATTCTTTTTCAATAACTATAGCACTTTCCACATATGTGTCTTCTTTTTCTCGTCCTAATTGTTGTTTGGTTTTGTTGGATTTTCTACAAATTCTATTTATTAAGGTCTTACAAACAAATGGACCAAAGAATGGACATTATGCTAAACAAATTAAATATGTGAACTTGGGGTTGAAGAAGATTGATTTTGTATATCTTCCGACTTCCTATCATCATCAAGTTTTCAACATTAGGTCCCTCAAAAGAAAGAAGTTCTCAGCATTAGTTTATATACTACTTTTGTTTCTCAAAAAAAAATTATATACTACTTTTGTCTCTAAACATAACTCTATTTTGAGAAAGAAAAATTTATAAGTTTTATTTTGTTTACTAGATGTGTTAACCTTTTATTTACAAAATAACCTCGATCGTTTAAAAACTCAAGACATTCATTAATCAAGTGAAAAATACAACTCCTAATAATTTGAAGAAATTTTAAAAAGTTATAACAGATTATTGACAAATTTAATATACATAACTAAATACTTTTTATTTTTTCAAATACATAACTAAATTTACTTGCTTATTTTTTTAATTTGTATTTGGGGGATGGAGCATTAGCAAATAACATGTGCAGCATTCTAGTACAAGTGACAACTTAGTGAGCAATTGCTCTCGAACTTGATCTTGATATTGCTTACTCCTTCATTCACATTGAATAATTCACATGGGCTTGCACATAATTTAATGCAAATTTATGTACACTAGAAGGTACATAAACACAAAAATAAAGAAAAAGTGACTCCAAAAGAGGAGATCCACGACACCACAAAAGTGTGATCGTTCGTCCCACAATCACTATGGACGACACGAGGGAGGAAGGAGTAATTCCCCACTATGGGATTCTGGTGTCGTTCCTCTCTAGGGAAGAAACGCTGACAGGCGCTAGCATCTCTAGAGTTTATGAATCATGATGTTGTCTTCGATCAAGAGTCGTATACAATTATCTGTCGTACCTACTGATCATAAGTTAATTACGCGACAGTGGTTATGATGTTGTCTTCAATCAAGAGTCATGTAAAGTTGTTAGTCAAAAGGATGGATATGTTCTTTTTAGTTGTGTGAAGAAAAAAATTACAAAATTAAGCTTTCATATTTACAAAAACAAGTGGTAAAATGCCTCATTTCAATGAACGAAGAGCAATGAAAATTGAATAGACGATTATGAAATGCCAGCTTGAGATTATTCTCAAAGCAAAACAAGTTGAATCGTCTCAAAGGTCTACCTAATCCAAAATATCGATTAGAAACTCTTTGTGAGGCTTGTAAAAACTTATGTTTAATCAAAGAAAATAGTTTCTACCTCAAGACCATTAGAACTTTAGCACATTGATTTATTTGATTCAGTTCTAATTGTCTCTCTGTCAATGGTAAAAGGTAGGGACTAGCTATCGTTGATGACTATTGCAGATGGACATGGGTAAAATACCTTAGAAACAAGGATAGGTCATATGGTGTATATTCTTCATCTTTTGCAAACAAGGCAAGTTGAAAAAGATTTGAAACACACAACAGTTAGAAGTGATCATGATGGAGAATTTAAGAATGAATTTTTTAAAAAAACATTTTCAAAGAAAAGAATATTTCTCTCGATTTCACCTCATATAGAAATCTACAGCAAATCGAATTGTAGAAGGGAAAAATGTATCTCTATTAGAGATGGCTTGAACCATGATCATAATGAGAAAAAATGTTATGAACTGTGGAAAGGTAGAAAATTCAACCAAAAATGTTATAAAAATAAATTAAAAAAAAGGGCCTGGAAATGAAAAATCCAAATATGGGTGTTCGTCGGTTTGAATAAAACTAAACCAAAATTTGAATCAACTCAAAGTGTTTAGGTTGGCCAACTTTCTTGATTGGGAATAAACTGAAACAAACCGTTCAAACCCGTTCATGTTCTGTTTGGGCAAAGGATTTCAAGCAACAAAGGAAAAGAGAAATGGAAAATGAAGAAAGAAAACTTTGAAGGCTCTAGCAAGAAATCAAAGAATCAAGGTGGAAATTCAAGCAAAACTGGCACTTCATACAACAAGAGTTTATTTTCAAGAAGGTTGGTATGAAAGATGTGCAGTGTTATTATTGTCATAAGTTTGATCATTATGCAAGATATTGTTACTTTAACAAAGACTCAAATGGTGGTGATAATTTGAATTATGTTTGAACCACATTAGGGTTGAATGATCAACCTCTATGAAATTGTTTGAACCATGTAATCTATGAAGTCCTTTTTAATGCAATTTGAATTATGTTTATTCATTAAATCCTTTTTTTTTAATGTTTTTTAATTTCTGATCAACTTTGAATCGATTCTAAGTTATAACCTTGTCTATTTATATTGTTTGCGAAGGTAATTGGCCTAGACAAGAAAAAATTATTTAGCATGGCATAGTTTAACGATCTTGAATGCTTTTGATAATATGAGTTTCGCCTAAGACATTAGGGATCTATCTCAGATAAACGGTATCTCGTATAGTTACTAGACTTGGTCTAATTTGTTAAACGTTGTGAACATAAACCTCAAATTGCTATTGAATTAGGAACTAGTATTACCAAAAACGTAAGGATGTGGGATTCAAGAAACCGTAATTGCTTTATCATTATGGATTTATTCTATTTCACTTTCTCAATTTACTACTTTAATAGAGTATATTTAATTGTCGAGTAGAAAACAATGATCTATGTCGAGACGATTTAAATTATCACTTTACTTTTTGTACGATTTGGTACATTTGTCAAATTGTCTATCAAATTTATGGCGCAAGAAATCTAAAGCACTGCAAGAGCTCTCCGAAAAACTATCTGATTATCTAGAGAGAAAGAATAAGTAAAGAAAGTAGTCGATATCCCACTTCCACCAGAGAGCGATTTTTTCGACGAAGATATGGGTGACATACCACATGTTAATTTTGGTGACTATGAAAGGCTCAACAACTTGGAGGAGGAGATCTCTAATGGGTTTCTACTGGTGAATCCAGTGACAATTGAGATTAAGAACTCAGTTCTCACTTCTACGGTGGACAACCAGTTCTCCTGTAGCGACTTTTGTTTATGGTTAATGATTGTTTGTCCTGATATGAGGCACATTTCTTGGCTTGAGACCGTGGTTCTTCCGTATCAATTCGACAAAAATAAGTGTAGACAAATATAGGTGTGACATAAAACATAACTCATTTATTTTTCATATTTTTGTTAAATTAACTCCCATCAAATAGCTATCTCATTTCAATAAAAAAAACAGTCACTATTTCAGTCGTGGAGATGAGAAATAATGTGAACTTCTGCTTTCGAGGAAAACATAAATCATCGTTGGAGGTTTGCATGATTTTGAAAAACCAATTGTCTAGTATGTAATGTAGCCCAAGAGACGGATTTCAGACACTAAATTCAGCTTAAACTTTTATTTAAACCGAGAAGTCCTTAAACTATCACCAAATTATGCGGAACAAAGTGAAAAAACTGTGACTTATTTGAATAGGCAACATGCGCGTCTCCCTCTCTAGAAAAACAAAATTGTCGAAACTTTGCGTAAAGTTAAAGCCCCAGTTTTTGAAAGATTTCCAAAACACTATGTTTAAAAATTTATATTTCATGAATGGTTTTTTTTAATGATACTTCAAGAATGCTTAAATATTTGACATGAGGGAGCTAATGGCCTAGTTGTTAGGTCAGCTGTGCTATTATGTGGTTCGAACTTGTACTCATAATTTTTTAGGAAAGGGACCAAAAAATTCATATTTGTATGAACTAAAGTTCTATCGATGTTATTTCTAAATAATTTCTTCTATTCTCTAGTGCACGATCGAGGCTCACAATTTTTCTTATCTAGACACATTTTTCTGTCCTTGTTTAAACAGATTTTTGGTGTAGTGTCATTTTCCAATATGATGATGATACTTGATGAAAGCAATTAAAATAAAGAAACACTGATTTTGATTCCCTACTACATGCAGCATCAGTACTATATCGTGCTTTTTCAAGTCTTGCTGATTTTGGAACGCCAATCTCGCCTTCAATCTCTGTTAACTTTATTCTTCTCTTTTACTTTTGTATGCTCATTGTTGGGCCAAAAAGCATATGGTCTCATTCTAATCTAATGCCAACAACTAACCAAAAATAAAAGCTGACATGCATGTATTACCACATATATAGGAATGCATTAATATCCTATTTGATTCATGAAATTGTAGGAATGCATTATATAATGTTATTCAGATTCGTCCCTCTGGAGATGCATTTGAAGCTAAATGAAAAATGTTCGAGATGCATTCAAAAATTAGATCTAGACTGAGGGTCATATTTGATTAACATTTAACAACATTCCTTGTATACTAATGGGATTGAACTCAATCGCTTCACGATTGGTGTTAGAAAAGCATTGCTTGCTCGTGACTTAAAGTGGAGTCCTCTTTTTTCTTCCAAGACGCAGAAAAAAGAAAAGTAGAAAATCAAATAATGGAACCACTCTCTTGTTGAAAGCCTCAAAAGTTTGCCCAACAAGATAAATTATTTTCATTCCGGTTAAATACATATATACTATGATCAGTGAAATTAAGTGCGTAAATGAATTGCATCAACACAGTCAATGGCTCGGTGGTTCACACCTCAATACAAAATGGATTGTTATATTTTCTTGTTTAATAACTAGGGTCATGCTAAACTAGCTAGTGCCCCTCGGACACTAGTTAATAGGCTTAATTGCAGTTTTATCCTCTTAACTTTTTCAAAGTTGCGATTTTGGCCCCCTAAGAAGAAAAAAAACTACAAAACAGCCCCCTAAGTTTTGCAATTGTAGCGGTTTTGGCCCCCAAGACTGATATTGACTCGGTCTAAGCTGACGTGGCACCTTAAGTGAGGTGCCACGTGTTATTTTTTATTTTATTTTTTTGCCTTAGGGGGCTAAAACTGCTACAGTTGCAAATTTAGGGGGCTGTTTTGTAGTTTTTTTCTTAAGGGACCAAAATCGCAACTTTGGGAAAGTTAGGGGGCTAAAACTGCAATTAAATCTTATTAAAGTAGAATAATGTTAAAAGTAGAATAACCAATGTTTTAGAAACATTAGTTAGTATTTTCCATTTATTTAAATCTTATTAAAGGTTTAGGAAAAAAAACTTATTAAAATTTTCTCGATGAGATTTTCACTGACTGCATTCAAAAAAGACAAATGAGTGGTTGTATTCCACCACGGAAAATTTTCACTTCAAAGAATATGTTTTCTATCAAAGCAACACTTCAAGCACATAATAAGAACCAAGGACTAATTTGTACACATAATTCACATCCAAAAGAAGATCATGGGAATGTATTATAGAGCTGACTTTGGTAAAGACCTCAGATTGTATTTAATTTATTCAAACAACATATGCAATAAACAGTAATACTGGAAAAGACCCCAAATTAGTCTAAGTAGATAATCTGTGCAAGTAAAAGTAAAACACTGACTTTTCAGTTTCCTTGAGGCCAAGTTTCAATTACATATTACGGTCAATAATTAGGTTGGGAAAAGCCGAGTCGAACGCTTGATACTATTTGTGTCTAATAATCAAAATAAAATACTCTATTGCCATTTAACTATTTCTTTTATAATGTATATCAGCTTCTTTAATGTTGAGAGTTCAAATTCAAAAGTCCTAACATATCAAGTGGTACACTCATGAGTAAATCCTACTATGTAAGCCATCAATTTCATTTATCAAATAGCACTTAGAACAAGATAGCATTAGTCTCTCTCAGCTTAATCAGATGTTTGTATTTAAATTCAAGTTTGATAATACAGCAAAATTAAAACTTTTGATAGAGAACTTTGTCATCTATTATGCTCTTACCCGAATCGATGATTAGTTTATGTATTTACACAAAGAGAATTTCAAATTTAAAAAACAAAATACTCTCTATAGCTTATTTACACTTTATTTTGCGCATGATGTTGGCTCGTTTATATAATAATTTGATGTAAAAGTCAAAAGTGGGAATATGATTTGGGATCTCTAAATAATGAAGTAAATAAAGGTGGGAGCCAATGCACGTAACTCTGTCGGAAAGAACATATCCATATCCCTCCTTTGCACACTAAATGAGTTCAAGCTCTTTAAGCTAGCTAAGCTCTCCAAATTCACCACATTATACTATTTCACATTATTAATGCACCTATCATTTTTGTATAACCAAATTCAAAGGTAGAGAGAGCTAGTTCCTTTATTATAAGATTAAGAAGCATAACTAACATTTTCTTCTTTTCCCCATTGCAGTGCAGAGTAAAGAAAAAGAAAAAGCAAAATGTTGTTGGTGACATTTCTTTCTCTTTTACATAAAGGAGAGTGGACAACAGCAATCATTCACACAACAACCAACATACTAGACAGCAACCACCTTTAATCAACATATATTCCCTCTCTCTTGATTAATCACCACTCTCCCTAATCATGCATGCATGCCTCATGATAAATAAAATATTCCTCCCAAATTTCAAATTACTATCTCATAGAAAAGCATGATGAGACCACGCATGACTTTCACTTCCTTTATTAATCATTTCCATTTTTAAAAACATCAACAACATTAACATTCTTTGTTTCCACTTCCCGCCATAACAACTTCATCTTCATCCAATGATGAACTATGTCATCATGTTCTTCTTCTTCCTCTTCCTAAGCATCTACATTGTACCATGCCTAACACATAATGACACACAAGCACTTACTCTTTTCCGCCAACAAACCGACACACACGGCCAACTCCTTACCAACTGGACCGGACCTGAGGCTTGCTCGGCCTCATGGCACGGTGTCACTTGCACGCCAAACAACCGCGTCACAACCCTCGTACTTCCTTCCCTCAATCTCCGAGGACCCATCGACGCTCTTTCTCCTCTCACCCATCTTCGCCTCCTCGATCTCCATAACAACCGCCTGAATGGCACTGTTTCAGCCTCTCTCCTCTCCAACTGCACAAACCTCAAACTCCTCTACCTCGCCGGAAATGACTTTTCTGGCCAAATCCCACCAGAAATCTCCTCCCTAAACAACCTTCTCCGCCTTGACCTCTCCGACAACAACCTCGCCGGAGATATTCCTAATGAAATCTCCCGTTTAACTAACCTTCTCACACTAAGGCTTCAGAACAACGCATTCTCTGGCAACATCCCCGACCTCTCCTCCGCCATGCCAAACCTCACAGAGCTCAACATGACAAACAATGAATTCTACGGCAAAGTACCAAACACAATGCTTAACAAATTCGGAGATGAAAGCTTCTCCGGCAATGAAGGTTTATGTGGTTCAAAACCGTTCCAAGTTTGTTCCTTAACAGAGAACAGTCCTCCTTCCTCTGAACCGGTTCAGACAGTTCCTTCAAACCCGAGTTCTTTCCCTGCAACAAGCGTGATCGCAAGACCAAGAAGCCAACATCATAAAGGGTTGAGCCCTGGAGTAATTGTAGCAATTGTGGTGGCAATTTGTGTTGCATTGTTAGTGGTAACATCGTTTGTTGTTGCTCACTGTTGTGCCAGAGGGAGAGGTGTTAATAGTAATTCCTTAATGGGTAGTGAGGCTGGGAAGAGAAAGAGTTATGGTAGTGAGAAGAAGGTGTATAATTCAAATGGTGGGGGTGGTGATAGTAGTGATGGGACTAGTGGAACTGATATGAGTAAGCTTGTGTTTTTTGATAGGAGGAATGGCTTTGAGTTGGAGGATTTGTTGCGTGCATCTGCTGAGATGCTTGGGAAGGGTAGTTTGGGAACTGTTTATAGGGCAGTGCTTGATGATGGTAGTACAGTTGCTGTCAAGAGGTTAAAAGATGCAAATCCTTGTGCTAGGCATGAGTTTGAGCAGTATATGGATGTGATTGGGAAGCTTAAACACCCTAACATTGTTAAACTCAGAGCTTATTATTATGCCAAGGAAGAAAAGCTTCTTGTCTATGATTATCTCTCCAATGGAAGCTTGCATGCTCTTCTTCATGGTTAGTCTTCAACTCTTAATTAGTCTCTGATTTATCAGGTTTCATATTTTGCCATGTTTCCTTTCATATCAAAACACTACCAATAAGAAGCACTAGTAGAGCAAAAGTAGTTAACTTGTTTCATCTCAGTGAGCAGGTAATTGAGTTCAAATATCATGCAAGAACAATTCATGAATAAGAGTTTGCTTATCTTCGGGTCGATAATAGATTAGTCTAGGGGTCTTTACCTTCGAATACTATATTGGTTAAGGAATTTATAAATAGAAATTTTGTCTTGAAACAAGTTGTTACTTTTGACCAACTATTAATTACACTACTCTTTTATAAAAACTTACTTGTTTTGGTTGCGTAATCAATAACCTTTGGACACCGGTTAACATTCTCCTACTCTATTTTGGGTCTGTCTTATATTTAATTTATTGTATTGACAGGGAACCGTGGACCAGGGAGGATTCCATTGGATTGGACAACAAGAATAAGCTTGGTATTGGGAGCAGCAAGAGGGCTTGCTAGGATCCATACAGAGTACAGTGCAGCAAAAGTGCCACATGGGAACGTGAAATCATCCAATGTACTACTTGACAAGAATGGTGTTGCTTGCATATCTGACTTTGGGTTGTCACTACTGTTAAACCCTGTTCATGCAATTGCACGATTGGGTGGGTACAGAGCACCTGAACAGACAGAACAAAAGAGACTGTCTCAGCAAGCTGATGTCTACAGTTTTGGAGTGTTGCTGTTGGAAGTTCTCACAGGGAAAGCTCCTTCGTTACAGTATCCTTCCCCGGCGAATCGCCCTCGTAAGGTCGAAGAGGAAGAAACTGTTGTGGATCTTCCCAAATGGGTTCGATCAGTTGTGAGAGAAGAGTGGACTGGAGAGGTTTTTGATCAAGAACTTCTGCGATACAAGAACATTGAGGAAGAGCTTGTGTCAATGCTGCATGTTGGGTTGGCTTGTGTGGTGCAGCAGCCAGAGAAGAGGCCAGCTATGGTAGATGTTGTTAAGATGATTGAGGATATCAGGGTGGAGCAATCTCCTCTGTGTGAGGAATATGATGAATCACGCAATTCACTTTCACCTTCCATTCCCACCACTGAAGATGGCCTTGCTTAGGAACTATAGGTGCAATATTATTGTCCGATATATATGTATGTATGTATGTATGTATGTTATTCTAGTTCATGAGGGAGGAATGTCATTTAACTTATCTTTGCTTCTTTTCCAGCTGCATTGTGTTGCTGCAAATTAGCTAGCTCTTCAATCATGTTAAGTTCTTTGTAAAATTTGCTGGCTATGTGTAATTCCATTGTTGAACATGGCAGAAATCTGAGAATCTTCAGCTTGAGTTTGGAATAAAGTCACGTCTGCTTGAATTGTATCTGCACTGTGAATCCGCAATTATGAGTTGTCTGCTGTATCTACGACACTTTACTCAAAAATCCACCACACTTCTTTATTGAAAGTGGCTTAATAAATTTCTATCTTTGATTTAAAATTGTAATTCGAATGCATAAAAGTGCATTCGAATGCATGTGACGCATGATTTCCATAGAAGATCATTATGAATTATATTACATTTCATAAACAACTAAACAAGTTGCAACCAATGAATAATACCTTCAAATTATTCAGCACGCAAATTCTAAACCTTGCCACAAAAGATGTCATGTTCCATAACGATGTGAGAATTAAGGAAAGAGCTTATAACACAATCAAACTGCAACACATACAACAGTTTGCAAATTCAAACCTCCACCCAGTCGCAATGCAGGCAGACTAAAAGAAATAACTTTTTTTTAATCTATTTCCTTTATATTTTTCATCTCTTGACTTCCCTTTTATTTCCTCTACTGAATTCACAAGATGAAACGGACTTGATTGAAGCAATTATCAGTATACTAGCAAGAATAGACAGTTATATTACTCCATATTTGTTCGCATTTTACCGACAAAGGAAAGCTACTCCTAATACATCACAATTCTACAACTCATCTGTGAATAATTTACAGAGGCATTTCATTTTTTACATTTTGCAGAAATATAATAAAGGTACAACCACCACGTAAACAACATAAGCATACGAAAACGGAATTTGGGACTTCAGCTCTACAATTTCCCAGTGGTGGCAAGTATCCAACTTAATGGTTCTAATTTCCTAACAATAATTGAATTTGTTGAGTTAATTGTTATGTTAGCTTATTGCTCCAGTTTGGTCAATAAGTGTGCCAACTTGTTCTCCACACAAAGCTTTTGAAATGTTCCCGGGTGCCAATAGATTAAAAACTACAACTGCACAAAGAAATGGTGGAAAAAAACGCATCAAATAGATTGTTATGAATAGTCTGCTTCATTGGTTACTTCAACGAGTATCATCATCAGTTTATGAAAATAACCTTGGGTTACAAAAACTTCCATATAAAAGAAAATACTAGCACTATGAGAACAACAGCTAAGCACTACAAAAATTTCTAATGTGCCTAGATATTTAAATATGCAACAGGACTTATTTGAAATTCACTGCAATGGAGAATGACAATGCATTGTATTGTGTAATGAACAATATCTAAAGCAGCACAACCTGAAACACCCCTATAAAAAGACCAGATGCAATAGTATTGCTTACCAGGAATGGCATTCTCCTCGCAGAATGTCAGGGCTGACATATCCATGGAGGTGACACCTCTAGACACTAGCTCCCTGAAGGATATGTGCTCGAAAGTGAAATTGTTGTCTCGTGAGTTGCAGTCATATACACCATCTACGTTAGTACCTTTGAGGACAGCCTGAGCATTAACTGCAGAGCAGATGACATGTGCTAATTATGCTTTCCAAAAAATCCATGTGGGTTGATGTGGGGGAAAGAGTAATAGATGGTGCGGAGTGAAGAGTATTAGAAAATTATATAGAAAAGACAGAAGCATACTCTCTGAAGCCCGAAGAGCAGCAGATATGTCGGTTGAGAAAAGTGGATTGCCAGCACCAAAACCAATGCCACCAAATATAACAACTCTTCCTTTCTCAAGATGCCTAATGGCCCGTTGCCTATTGTATGGTTCAGCAAACGCCTGCATTGAAACTGAAGTTTGTACACGAGTCTGAACACCCATCTTCTCTAAAGTTGATTGAAGCAGTAAGGAGTTCATCACAGTTGCCATCATGCTGACAAATTTAAGAAGCAACCATGCATTCAGGTCAATATTTTAAAACGTAGAAAGAAAGATTAAAAAGATCTTATGGCAGCATAAGTGCAACATCTAATCTAATGAACTAGAAGCCATGAAAACACTGATCTCGTATTACCCATGTGCAATACATGAAGATGGGATGCCAATAAAGTTCAAGCATCAAAAATTCATTTAGGCTTTTGGTGAAAACGAAAAAATATAACAAAAGTTGACAAGTAAAACTGTCCAAAAATAAAACATTTTTGTAAGTATTTCAATATAAACTTATTCATCATAAAATCAAAACTGCGCAAAAATCATTATGCAGCTAAACAAAGGTCAGAAGTGCAACTCTAGGAAGGATGTGATTAAGCTTATGCAAATCATCAGCAAAGCACATCCAGTTGGAAAAGAAATAATATAGACAAAGCACAGTGCCAATTTAACCTCCTGGTGGTTCTGACCTCACTCCACATTTACAGCCCTACCTAAAAGTTCAAATTTCCAATTTTCATTTTTAAAATGAGATGGGTCTTAGTCCTCTTTGCACTCCAATGATCCAGAGGAGGCAGTTGCTATGCAATTGGCACTACCAATCCCATACAAGTCAAAGTTCACTCCCCAGCTGTGGCCTTCCCTGGCCTGCCACAGAGATGCTCTCTTTCCCACATCCCAACTTCAACTAGCTGTTCTATGTTTTCCTTGGATCACCCTTTTGCAATCAGGATGTTCATGGTTATCTAAATCTATTTTTTTTTCATTTATTTTCTTTTTGATGGATTTTTAGTAAAATTGCAAGACCATAAATAGAATATACATTGAACTTTTAGTGATTAACCTTACCCAACTTGGTATGCAGTACATCTTTCTAAACCTGTTGCAGTTACCCATGCATCGCCACAGAAGAAATTACGACCTCCAACAACAATTGCTACCTGAAGTATCACAACGAAAGAAGAAGCAAGCTTCAGCTAAACTGAATAGGATAGCAAAATACAAGACCCTAGAGGAAAATCATGAGAACTGTACCTCCACACCAAGACGGGAAGCTATTGCAACTTCATTTGAAACTAACATGGCCACCTGACAATAAATTTCAGCAAGCAAATGGAGTAAGCTTTGTCATAACAATTAGACTTCTTACTGTAGACTATGATCATGAGTCAACTTTCCACATATATAATATAACCAGACTGCAATTGTATTTCATTTTAGGTACATTCACACAAACCTTAGGGTCAATATTGCAGGTATCGGATCCGGTAAGTGCCGATCCACTAATTTTTAGAACAACTCTCCGCCATCTAAGGTTTGACAATGCTTTGGACTTCAGGCTGTTTACTTGACCTCCACTGCTGGACGTAGCCACTCCATATCTAAAAATAAAGGAGGGGAAGGCTCAATATTCACATTATTACAAGAATAAGAACAAGGAAAACAGTGCATGATGAATGACATTCAAACTATAATGGTCCAAACAATGACAACACAATCAATATGCCACTCCATCCAAGTAACACTACTGAGCATTGTGAATTGGAATTAAGAGCTTAGGTTCCCATGTAATTTGTGAACTTGAAATATGGTCTCGAAGATATCATGATATAGATTGCAACAATACAATGGAAGAAAACTTCCATATTTAGTCTCACCTGCAGACCTGTGTTTCAAATCCTAGTGTGTGTTCAGTTTTACGGAGGAAACCATCTGAATCGATAGTCGCTATAAAATGTGATTTTAGTAAAAATACAGATGTTCAGTTCCTGTTATACAAAGTTGATTTTGCATCCAACCTTTGTTTAAGTAGAAGTGAGAGTGGTTTTTGCATTCAATTGAAAAGTTTACACCAAATTTTACACCAAGCTTGCTTTCAAAGTCAACAAACCCAAACATCAATCACTCACTTCAAACTGAATTTTAACCAAATCAAGTTCAAAATAAAGTTTATCAACCACTCGCCCAAACACCCAACATACAATTATTCTACTGCCCAAACTTGCTAACATATCAAAAAACCTATGCCATGCAATGCTAAGATTCTACAAAATATACCACCTTAAACATGTCAGGTAAAAAGTAATTTTAGTTTTCTTTATTCAAGTTGTAAGCATCTAATTGAATAATGAACAAGGTACTCAAATGAAAAACAAAATGTGTATATTTCTTCTCTGTGGTTATAGAGCACAGTCAAACACATGATTTGTAAACACCATAATTAATAAAGTAAACACGTAAGTCCTGGGTTCAAACCCGGAAAAGGAGTAAGGGAGCATTTGATCTGCTAAGAGGTAAGTATTGAACAAAACAACACACGACAAACACGGTACATCTGACGTTTTCCAATCCCTTATTTTATAGCACATCAAACGCGTAAATATTTAATCTAACTACTAACATTTGCCAACTAAAACAAAAACAGCAAATGCAACACACCTAAACAAAACTTAAAATTTTCAGATTCGGTCAAACTCAAAGATCGTCTATTTATTCCAAAAATCCTACCCTAAAATTTAAACGTATCCAAGAAATAATGTCATAAAGTTTTGAATTTTCACATTAATACTAAACCAAACCATAAGCATTGAAGTAAATCAAGCATTTATGAAACAGATTAAACCTCTTAGATTGCCTAGGTGAAATGGAAGCAGGAACAATAGCTTTGTCATCATCAGCAAACTTGGCCGGAAGCGAATTCCCAACAATATGTTCCATCTGCTTAAACCAAGGCCAATGACTAGCAGAAATACAACCATTATTCATTCTATGCCTCTCTAGCTTATACCTTTTTTTCAAATTATCAACCTTGTTCTTACACTGTTCCACACTCTTTGATTGATTCTCACACCGTTCACTCACCATTGAAGCTACTTCTTCCCAATCTCTTCCTCTTAGATTCCCTCGATTCAGCTGCGTAAATTTCTCTGTATACGCTTCGAGTAAACACACTATCGCTGTATCACTCCATTCTTCTCGATCTTTTCTATACTCTGCACCTACTCCGGCGCTTCCTCCACCGTTACCGCTAGAAACCGGTTTTGACCGTTTGTTGTTGAATCCATACGACGTCGTTGCATCACAGATCTCATCGCGATCTCGATCTTTACGTTTCTCGCTACCAGCGTCATCGTCGAATGGATTACCGTAATCATCGGTGTCGTCTCCGTCGTCGTCGGCGACGGCGGCGGAGACGGAGGTGGTGATGTGTTTGGATTGGACTGAAGCTGTGGAGAAGTGGTGGTGAGAGTGGTGGTTGTGGTGGTGGTGTGGAGCGAAGGTTTGGTGGAGGTGGTGGTGGTGAGAGTGGTGGTTGTTATCGTCGTGGAGGAGAGAGAAATCGTCGTCGTCGTCGCAAGAAGCCATGAGATTAACGGCGGTGAAGGGTTTGATGGAACGGCGTTAGGGAAAGAGAGAAGAAGGTGAAGATGAGTGAAGGTATTTGCCGTAACGTTGTGGTGACGTTAACGTTAAGTGATAAGTGCGAGTGAAGTGTACGCGCTTTTTGCTTTATTTATTACCACGTAGGAAAGATGGAGGACCCCAGGACATGTTTATTTGGGCCAACCTTCTTTGTGTTTGCATGTTTTGCTTTCAAAAGAAACAAATATTTTATGTTTGCTTTTGTTTTTAAATTCAAAATAGAATTTTGTGACTCACTCCTTAAACAGAAAGAAATTATTATAAAGAGTGAAAACTCATTTTCATCTCTCACAATTTTCTTCTTTCTTAATTTAATATCTAATAAAAAATAACATCTAGTTAGTTTTTGTCATATATCTATCTTGAGGGTGAGAAAAAGTTAAATATGTTTATGGTCTTTGTAAATATGCCAACTTTTTTATTTAGTCCCTTGAAAATAAATCTTTAACTTTTATTCCCTCAAAAAAATTTCATCTTCACTTTTGGTTCCTTCTTTAAAGTAAATTCATATGTAGAATTCATATTTTTGAATAAAAAAATTTAGAAAAATTCATAATATTATAAGAATCTCTCCCAAAAAAATTAGAATGTTTTAACAAAACATGAATTTATATGAATTTTTATATGTTTTAAGGTTAAAAATTCATATTTAATTTTTGTTTTGTTAAAAAATTCTAATTTTTTTGGAATTTTTTTTAGAATATTTTACACATTTCTGCACAATTTCATTAAAAAATAAAAATAAATAAATTAAAAATAGGGACCAAAAGTAGTGATTGAAAATTTAATAAAGACTAAAAGTTGAACGAAAATTTTAGAGGGACTAAAACAAAAAGTTGGTATGTTTATAGGGGACCAAAAACATATTTAATCCAAACATAAAAAATAAAATAAAAAAAACTTTTATGAGTGTTTATGTGTGAATCTAATGGAATCAGAGTCTAATAGCAGCGGATAAATCAAGCACAAAGATATATATATATAAGGAATTTCAAGGAATTTCACTGTAATCACAACCGATCATAATTGCTCAAGGATACAATCAAGATACTTCTAAATGCTCAAGCATACAAACAAGAGACTTATAATGCTCGATCACAACTGAAAGAGACTTCCAAATGCTCGATCAGAATTGAAAGAGACTTCAAAAGTTTACGTGTAAATAGATTTGTTCTTACACTTGATATACAATCAGAGGTGTAAACAATACATAACAGAATAGACTCAAATACTTAGAATTTCTAAGATATAAACTTTGATAAGAAATTCTTAAGTGTTTTGTGTGCTTTTTGATTTGACAGAGTAGTGGCGCAGTTAAAATAGCAGAGTCTTGTTGTTCTTTAGGTCTTCAGCTCCTTATATAGGCAAGGATTTAAGAGACGTTGAAGAATAGTGTAAGCACATTAAGAGTCGTTGAGAAACTTTAAATCAAGGACGTTGGACCATTGCATGATATAGATAATGTCGTTAATTAGACATTTGAAATTCCTTTGGTGAAACTGGAATTATCTATTCATTATCTTTGTCCTTGCAGTTTTCTGTTTGTTTCTACACGTGATCAGAATAAGACAAATTGTACTACCAGAGTCTTGATAGCGAAGATAAATAATATCACAAGAAAGGGGGTTGAATTGTGATGTAATAAAATTTACCTATTAAAAATTCTCAACAAATACGTTAGTAATTAATTAAGAATTAAAACAGTGATCATGAATGTGTGTGAATAATAAATATAAAAGAGTTAGGGAATAAAGATCACACAAAAGAGTTATCTTGGTTTCCCAACGTGGGTTAGTCCAGTCCCCACAATACTTGTGAGATTTTCCACTAGGTAGTTGAGTTATGACTTAATCTCAACTCCTTATTTCTTTTAGATCTTCTTGATCTTTACAACAACTTCTTTTAACCGTTACTTGGTCAAGTCACTTGCTTTTACAAGCAAGATTTTTACAACCTTTGTGCTTTCTGCACAATTTCAATTTCTTTTACAAGAGTAAGTAGATTTGAAAAGTATTAATCTTTTTAAAAGACTTAATACAAGAAAAGAGTAGCTTGCTCAAACTAAGATATAATTCTTGAGTGATTTGCAATTAATATGAAAGAGGTTATTGATGATTATTGATATTTTGTTCTTTTGCTCAAAAATTGTCTTTTCCTCTCAATGTAGTCTTCTATTTATAGGAGAGGAACTCTTGATAATTTCTTTCCAACCTGCAGCGCAAGACTCAAGTGAGTCTTTGAGATGAAACTGATTCCTTAAAGTTGAGATCGATCTCTCAAGGTGTTGAAGTTATCCTTTGTACTTTGTTCCTTTCTGTGTGAGGCATAAGCTTTGTACAACTCATTGATTTATCATTCTTGTTGCAGCTTTCAATCTTGAGCCTAAAGAAAATGATTATCCTGTACTAGGTAGTTTTCCTTGTCATGTTATGAGGTGACCATAAAGAGAATATCCAAAGGATCATAGTATTACATTTGTCATACATCCTTGATGTGTTGTCGTGTTTACAGTGGAATTTCTCATACCAAGCTTTTTGCATATGATATTAAATATGTTCTTTTGTGCATACGTATATTTGTAGTAAGCTCTTATGATTAAAAATATTTGTCATGACATATCATATGCTTCAAATATTTATTGCTTCCTTAAATGTGACATTCTTAACACTTCCATTGCCTTGTGTGTGTTATGCTTGTTTCGAACTAAGTCCACATTTGAGACCAATGTTTAAGATCAATCTCTTCATCATAACTTTGTGTTTTTCTTGATAATCATATAGTGTTTTTATACCTTTAGCTTTAAAATAAACACTCAAGAGTACAAGTTAGGTGACAATTAAAATTAGAATTAATAAAGTTTAATTTAATATGTTTGTTATCTTTAAAACTTAAAATATGGATTTGGATTTTATATCAACAGATAGGAATGGCTACATAAGAGGACAAATCTGACGTAGCTTATGGGTCCCTTGGGATCTTCTGTACTTCAGAGTCTAGAGGTCTTCTGAGTCTGATACTCTTTAGAGTCTGATGCAAATCTTCAGCTTCTGAGTAGCTTTGATTCTTCTGATCCAAAACGTTGACTTCTGATTGACCTTTCTTTAGATCTTCTACCATAGTCTTTTTATCTTCTCTTTGTGCATCTAATGCTTTTATACATGTTCAGACTTTGTTAAATTTTAATCTATGGTATATTTGAACATATATTAGCATATCCAATTGTTCTTTAATACCTTGTTATCATCAAAACTCTAGAGGAATTGTACAAACAAATCTTGTCCCAACAATCTCCCTCTTTTTGATGATGACAAACACAAGTATTTAAGACAATTGTTGTTAATCTAATTAACCAGTTGACTTCAGAGTCTGAGGTTTGTAAGCTCCCCCTAAGTCCAATAGTCCATAAGGTGAGATTTGCAAGCTCCCTCTAAGTCATATCCAGGTTAATTAAATTCAATTTTAATCAACTAAAGATGTAACAGAGCATATTGGTTTAAGCTGCTTATCAAGGTAGTTTAAACTTAGCACAAATTAACATAGATTTTTAAAGCAGCTATATTCTAAGTTCTTTAGCTTTATCAAACTGTATTTCAGACTCAGAGCCTAAATACTTATTTGTCTACTCCCTTTATTGTCATCAAGAAAAAAATCATGCACGAAAAAGAGATAAATTATGCATTGAGAAAGACAAAGTATATAAAAGATGCATAGATATTTAAGTTACAATACAAATTGTCTTAAGTATGCGCATAAAGGGAGTAAAAAAAATCCAAGGTTTGGAACTAAGCAGTTGGATAAAGGTCTTCAAATTGGAGTTGGTTTCATCTTTTTGTGCTTCCATCTGTCTAAGGACATTCGCCCTGAGATCTACTGTCTCCATAGCTCTTCTGACCTTCGCAGGCCACATGGACAAATTTCTCTCTGCGTATCCATTTGACAGTTGCTTTAGCTGCTCCAGAGCATGATTCACTGTTCTCCTAAGCTAATCCCATTGTTCAACATTCCTCTCAAGATTTATAGTTGTTAGGCTTTTTGTGACAAGTTATCTGACTCTTGCATAAATAAGGTTAAATTCCTTCTATGTTAGAATGATGGGGAGGATCTGTATGGATGAAGGTTAATTCATAGTCAGGGTCAGATGCTTCATTTCTGACTGTGACTAGATCTATGGGTTGGTCAGATGTTTGGTTAGATGGAGTAGTTTATGTTTAGTTCTCAACTTGGATAGTCTGTGTAACTGCCACTGCATTAGATGCAATCTCAGCTACTTGGTCTTTAGAAAAGATTTCGGTGGGGATAGGAGAAGATCGAGGTTGAGTTACAACGTCCACTGCTGGATCTAATGCAACAGTAAGAACTGGAGATTGAATGGTGAACATAATGTAATTTGGGGGTGATATGGAGGTTCTATGTAGGTGATTTGTTGTGGTTCTTTTCTGGTTTCGGAAGCATTTGGAGTGGTTTGTGGTTGAGGAGAAGAATGTTGGGATGAGAAAATATTAGCATTAAAGTGTCTTGCTAATTCATCTAGAACTGCTGACATGGATACACACAAAACAATGACACTGTAGTTGAAATTTTTTGAGTGTTATATATACAGGGTCATGTTAACTTGTGCCCTTGGAGCATAAGTTAAGGAGATTAAAAAGGAAGATTAAAATAAATTTTATATTGAAAATATAACTTTTGTAATTTTTAAGACATTGAATGCACAAGTTCCAAGAAAAACTTTCTACATTTGCCTTCTTAACTTATGCCTCAAGGGCACAAGTTAACATTTCCCGTATATATATATATATATATATATATATATATATATATATATATAGAAATAACATTGCATAACCTCTTTCAAGAGTTTATTTTCATTCAACAAGTGACATGAGTTTATATTTCTAAGTCATATCTTCTTTTCTCCAATACACGAAAATAATCAATGGAACTTTATTCTATAAAATTTCGTTGATTGACATGTTTGATATAATTGTGTAATTCATACCAAGGATTCCAATGTATCATGAAGGGGATTTGCAGAATCTCCATTTGCATCTGATAGACATAAATTGGTGGGGGCGAGCTAAACCTAAAGTTTAGTGTGTTCACACACGCTTTGAAATTATTTCTTCAACCATTGTCACGTTCGTCTTTATCATCTTCTTCTTATTCAAGATACGTAGTAGTCCCCTAACACAAAATTTCGCAATCATTAAGTTTGATTTATGATTTATTTGTGATTAACTAATGACTGCAACATTGACACTCATAGTGGCGGAACCAGAAGAAAAAAATAGGTGGACCACTAAAATAAATTTAAACTATATTACATAAATCTAAAATTTTAAGTTGTAATAAACATTAAACACAAAGCTTTTTTACAGCGAATGAAAAAATCTATAAAAAAATTATAGCAATTAAACATAAATTTGATTAAATAAAATTAAATATATGCCTTAAAGTAATTATTTATGTATTACGCGTAACTTGAAATCAATAACAAACATAGAACAATTCACCACATAAAAAGGTATATATTTATAATCATGTAAATAAATTATAATTGAATAAAAAGTATAATATTTATAAAATTAAATATTTGTATGATACAATATTGTTAAAGGAAACCCATTTGGGTTGGCATGGTGGTATTGGCTTGGGATCTGGGAGTGTGCTCCTCCTCGAGGTCTCAGGTTCGATTCTCTCTGGTGTCAATTTGGGTGGGCTATTTTAGCTTCTTCAAAAAAACAATATTGTTAAAGGATATTTTAACATATAATAGATTTATTTTATAAAAAATAAATAATAGAAGGTATATTATGTTATGTATACTAAGAAGAAAAGGATTCAACATTTAAAAAAAACAGAGAGAGTGATTGTACTTATTTAAAAAAAAAATCAACAAAAAAAGAAGTTGTGTTTCATTCCCACAAAATGTAGAATATGTGTATATAGCAATAAAAAGCATGACATTTAGCATAGTGGTTAAATACATTTTTTGTGATTTCCATATTAAAAAAATTTAATTTAAAAACAAATGAATAAAGATGCAAAAAAAATTTGACAAAAAAAAATGCAAAAATTCAGCTTGAAGGGATTAACCAACATTAAAAAATTAGAATCATTAACCACCCGAATGCACCTTTAAATATATTATATAAGCGCAAAACACATTATATATATATATATATATATATATATATTTAAACTATAATATTTGTAAATTCCTATTAAAAACTATTTTTTTGGGTTTCGGTAGGTCGTGACTCACCCATGCCCATGAGAAGATCCGCCACTGGACACTAAAATGACCACTCACATTAATATATTTTTATATGGAGGAAAACATTGTCACAATTGATTTCAGATAACAAAAATATTCTTAAAACACATAGCAACATCAACAATTTTGTAAGCGACTTTTTGCAACCAATAAAGTGTAACACTTTTCTAGCTCACCCTCTAGTCTTTGTCGTCGTTGTGTGACCCTCCATTGCTCTTTGGTGAATGGCTGACAAGAATATATGTTAACACATTTTTCTGCAGAAAAATGTTGATACATAAATACTACTACTCTCACCATTTCTTATTATGAACTCTTGAAAAATGTTGACACATAAAACTATCATTAACTTGTTATTAAACGTGTGTAGCTGCTAATTACTAAACTTCCCACCAAATAAACAGTGGACTTTGTAGAAAAAATAAAATTAGTGGAGAACGGTTATTCGTAAAATGATCATGGAATTATTTTAAGAGCTAAGCTAATTCATTATTATAAATCATTGTTCTCAGAGATAAATATATCGTTGAGAAAAATAATAATATATTTCGACAATTTAAATCAGTTATTGTTAAATGCATGTCAAAAAGTGGTATTATTCTCAACGAGAATGATTCCTGTTGGAATAAGTCGTTTTTCGCAACGACAATAATTTTATTGAGAAAAATAACAACTTATTACAATGACTTAAATTAGTTGTTGTTATATGCATATAAAAAAGTTGTATTGTTCTCGGCGAGAATAATCGTTGTTGGGATAAGTTATTTTTCGCAGCGATAAAAATATTATTGATAACAATAATAACTTATTACAACGACTAAAATTAGTCATTGCTAAATACATATAAAACTGTTGTATTATTTCCAACAACAATAATTGTTGTTAGGATAAGTCATTTTTCGCAACAATAATGATATTGATGAGAAATATAATAACTTATTACAATGACTTAAATTTGTTTTTGCTATATGCATGTTATTACCAACAAAAATGTCTAATTTCTTGTAGTGTTTATGCAATATTCTTTGTTTCTCTCTTTACTAGCTCAACTTCAAGTTTACTAGCATGTTAAACAGTGTTAGCATTTAATCATAAAAAGAAAAACAAATTGAAAAGAAGAGTTACTGGGTTAATAGAGAGTGAAAAGAGAAATAGATGAGGAAGAACAAAGGACAAGAGTGAAAATATAAGGAAAAATGAGAGAAGAAAAAAGCATTCTTTGTCGTGCAAATAGATGAAATAGAACATATTGATACGGTAGAAGGGTAAAATTAGAAATGCAGAAATAAGGTATTTATTATAATTAATTTGATTTGATTTGATTTTCTCTATTTTTAACACATAATGTCATGTGTCAAATTGAATGATTTTAACTGTTGATAGTGTAAAATTAAACTCATAAAGTTTATGTTTTTGGTGGAAGATGATTTCCTAGCCAGTCGGATTCTCCGTTAGAAAACTTTATAAGGTGTATGAGAGGATGTGAATGATCACCGTGATCACAAGCCCTGAGATTTCGCCAAAGGCCTTTGGCACTGTCTAGCAAGGCTCCAGCATAAAATCCATATTTCTCATTCATTGTGTTCTGCAACTATGGATCTGAGCTCCTTAGTGTGTGACGAAAATCAATCGATTTTTGTACTATAATAACTAATAAACCCATGTGCTTATAATTCCTCAGCGATATTCATTGTTCTTTTTGGACTCATGCGAAAATATTTTGACGCACGTTTCTGGAGTTCCATTATCGTCAATGGAACTGGTTGACTACGAAACTTATAAGTACAATCCTCATATAATTCAGTGACGGTTGCTTTTTCAAACATGCATTATTCGTATTTCTTTGAAGCTCTATTGTGAACATTATCGTACACAGGTGAATTGAATCTCACAGTTTTTTCGTAGAATTTGTGATTGAAACTGAGTTCATATTTATGTGTTAATTGATGTTCTTTGATTTGTTTGTATCTTTCAGATATAATTCCCATAACTGAGGACTAACATAACTCATAGCTTAACTTCGATTTCTTAGATGCTCCAGAAAATTGGTGACTAGCCAGCAAAGATTGAAACCTGGTCATGCACGTCTTAAGATCCACCTCTTGTCTGTAATCCATAACATCTAAAACATTTGGATTCAGGTCACCCAAACTTTTAACAGTAGTATTTAGTGAAGAAAATCATGCCCTTTTAACAATAACCTCAGAATTTCCTTCCACACAAATATTACGAATCCCAGATGGAATACTCTCACTTTCAGATGCAATACTCCATGCCCGTCTTTCCGCTCTTTTTACTGCGCTACAATTTAAAAATTATGAACGGTATTTTTTTTATGAAATTTTGGTTTTGATTAAAAGTAAAAATATAAACGTTGGTTTCTTTTTTTAATGACACGAACATCAATCTTTATTATAGAAAAAGTTGTTTAAGAGTATAATTGGAATAATGAAAAGTAAGTATAAATACACTCATATAGTTTGTTATACTTTTTAAATGATAATGGAAAAAAAACATATATACAGATATTCATATCGTGTTTGTTACATTTGTTTTAATATTTAAATTTATTTTTATATTTGTAAATTCCTATTAAAAGTTATTTTTTTGGTTTGGGTGGGCCGTGACTCACCCATGCCAGTGAGAAGATTTGTCACTATATACTAAAATGACCATTCACATTAATATTTTTAACATGAAGGAAAACATTGTCACAATTGATTTCAGATAACAAAAATGTTCTTAAAATAAATACCAACATCTACAATTTTGTAAGCGACTTTTTGCAACTAATAAAGTGTAACAACTTTCCAGTTAGCAAATATGCAAAACTTGCAAATAATCTTAACAATGACAAAAACATCATTACATGAATAAAAAAGCATAATCTATGATTAATGTTTCCATTTTAATGTAAACTTTTAGTTATGAAAACTTTATTCTTATAACACGTCGTAATAAAATGAATGCAGGTAATGTGATAAATGCAATTCTAATTGCAAAAAAAAAAAAAACTTCTTTGCAATTATTGAAAGTTGTAGAAAACATATTGCTTATAATGAGAGTGTCAATAACTAAAAATATAGTTATTGTCTTTTTTCTCCAATCACGTCCTTCTTTCCTAAATTCCTGATAGTTCTTGGAGAATATTAACTCCAAGATCTTCATGCTTGAATTTTGAGCTTCCTTGAATTTTGTATGCAGTATGTTCTCAATCTTCTTAAACCATTGAAACTCTCATCACATTTTAACAACTCTATTCGATTTATGATCACTATGATAAGAATGACTTGGTTCTACGATCAAGTGACATAAGTTATTTTCATACATATCAACTGTAGTAAAAAAAATTTATCATCAATCTCATATATGAGATCAAAGACTTTTCTTTGGCGATTAAGAATTGAGTGTGCAAATATTCCCCTTTAGTTCATATCAATGACATAGTTTTTCCCACTAACTCTTTAAATTCTAATGTTCCATTTTGGAATGCTTTTAACACAAAATTAGTAGTTAATAATCTAAATTGCAACACCCGCATTAGATCCTCATAAATCACATTTTACCGCTACAACAATTGAATTTCTCTCTTCATAATGAGATTTGACATTAATGAGTTTTCCAACGATGTTTATTTGCATCGGTACAACCAAAACTTTTTAAACAATTAGTTTAAATATATTGAGTAGTATTATAGTGATAAACACAAAGAACTTGCAAGTTAATTCATATATGAGTTTCTTATATGAATGAAAACCACTTGTAAGCGTCAGTTGTGAATTGTCTCACTTGAAAAATAAAAGATTGTATTGAATAAGGTGGCAACAACATCAAGGATATTAATATTTAATGATTCATTGTTAATATATTTTGAAAAAGGTTTGAATTTATTTAAATGAATATATTAGTATACTTGTATGTTTTTTTATAGTAACATGAAAATGAAATAGTTAAATTGTTATATATTTATATTTTTTACTTAAATTAATTTATTAGCATAGTTCTGTTCTTGCACAAGAGAGGTTAAAGAGAGAAATATGAAAACAAAATTTCAATTTTTGTTTTGCACGATGTTTGTTACGAGTCTTGCTATAATTTGAATCGTCAAAATCAATTACAACATCACCTAAAGAGGTGGATGGTGACGACTTTATCTTTTACTAGATTTAATTATAGTATTGCAGAAAGATGAATCAACAATGACAGCAATGGCGTCGCCGAATACTTAATTGGTTGTAACGGCATTACCAGAGGTGGTGGTTGATGACTTAGTTTTGGGTTTGTGAATAATGGTAAAAATGATGTGAAAAGAGTGTGAAAAGGTGAGAGATTTGAGCATATTTTCTTGGTATTGTAGTTTTGTGCAATATGTTATTAAATTGGAATTGATTATCTCATTTAATATTTACTTAACTTGAAAATAATTTAAATACATTTTAAATTGTTGTATATTGGCAAATATTCATGTACAAAAGTTATAAAAAAAATAATGTTGATTTTAGTTTACTGTTTATTATTCTTTTTCTATTATTCGAATTAATCATAGAACATTTTTAAATGTTAAACTGTGAAATTTATGTTAGTTATGCTATAAAAAATGTTTATTTTAACAGAATATAAATAAATTTTAAAGTGTTTTATTTAAAGTTGGTTATACAAGTATTTTACGATCTCTTGTAAAAAAAAATGATCATGGTAAGTGACTTTTCGGTTTTAATTGCGAATCAATTTTTCAGACAATTTGTAAAGCTCCTAAAAATTGTTTAACGTTTAATGTGATTCACATGTTAACTTCGACTTTAGGGTTTGTAAAGATATTTTGTACATATCTTTAATAGTATTGATTGAATTATGTTTCTTGTATTTTGTAAACTGCCTATGATGTAACCTGAGTTTTCAATTATTGTTCGAAGTCGATTAGATCTACCAAAGAGGTTGTTATCGTTGGCTTCAGATGTTTGAATTTATTATCAACAAATAATTTCAACAAAACTCAAAATTTGGCACAAATTTACTATCTTTTTACATAAAGTCTTTTGTTATTTTGTTGTAACAATATGCTCATATATATGATTTGACAAAAAAAAATGCTATAGTGATAATCAACAACGACATGTCGGATAAATATAAAATTACTCTTCTTCCCCCTTCCCCATTCATATGTTTTTTAAGCCGAAAGAATAACAAAAAACATTAGAACCAAGTTGCATTCCCTTCACATGATACATCACTGGGAAAATATGATCGAAAGATAAACAAATATGGATTCAGACCACAAACAGAGAGAGAGTACAAATATATTTGATTTTTAATGGTAGAGTTTGTAGTTTTGAGATGTTTTATTTTTAGGCTTAAAACTAAAGAGATTTGAGATCTTGGCCGTCAACAACAATAACTTTAACACACTACAACCTAACAACACAACACTAAGATATGTGAATCCTTTTAATGGCTAATATATATGATGGAATGCTAAAAACAACTAGTGCAACAATCTATCTATATATCTTTGAATTAGAAACTTGAACTATTCTTAGGCTTTCACTGTGATGATGTGACTCTCTACAAAGAGGTTTCTCTCCTCTCTTAAAACCTTGCAACACTTGATGAGTAAAACCGCAAGTGCACGGTTCTACCGAAGTAGTAAAAAGAGTATCGTTCCGACAGGGAGTTATGAATTCAATTAACTTTTAATAATGATTAGATGAAAATCTCAAAGGTTAAAAAGTTTGGATTTTTAATTGAAAGAAAAAAACAATAATAATAAAAGGTGTCTTGGGATTATTGGTTCATCTTGATGACAAAACCTTCATAAACCAAACCCTAAACCTAAACCTTATATTGGACCCACTTTCTAAAGACAAGTTTCTCTTAAGCCTATCACATCTCCTTTTGGTCTCAGTGAGTGTGTTCCTCTAGCAATCACGCCTATTCTCATGGTTGATTGCTATTAGAATCCTTAAAGAACGAAACTTTATTTGTCTCAAGGTTTGCTAGACTATTCTCATGTTTCGCAATCTTGTCTAATTTCACTTGTTCCAGTATCAAAACTTCGCCATCACTTTATGAATTAATATTTGTGATGATGAATTAACAAACACTAACCCTCCGCTGTTGCTTTATGAGTTTGATATTTGTTAATTCATTATAAAAACGGTGAAATTAGATTAGAAAGTAGATTTATATAAAATCAGGGTTTATGGTTTGGTTTGATTAGGATTACGTCATTAGACTTATCCAACAATCCCAAGACAAGAAGAGTTTACTCACTCACGTTCATTGTAGATATAGAAGAGAAGAAGAAAAAAAAACATAAAAGTAAATAACAATAAAATAAAGGTGAACTTTTATTCCAAGAACAAAAGATGGTTTTACAAACTAGATGACTGCTCTATTTATAGTCTAACATTGACTTGAGCCCCAAGAATTAAATCACTAAAGTGTTGCACAAGAAACCATGGGCTCTAGGTCAGAAATACTAAAATAGGCAGCTTGTCAAAGAAGCAAAAGCAG